>Ga0209702_10001080_pt1 | contig 54690 bp, 49 predicted proteins | sample FRY01_FD_187210 | JGI IMG/M metagenome (GOLD analysis project Ga0209702, IMG submission 187210) | Freshwater microbial communities from Lake Fryxell liftoff mats and glacier meltwater in Antarctica - FRY-01 (SPAdes) (version 2) | ecosystem: Environmental > Aquatic > Freshwater > Ice > Glacier...
AGTTTAATCAAAAGTATGTTTTTTTATAATACATACAACATACTAATGGTCTGTTGGTTATATAATTAAATAATTATATATATATTTAAACATATAGCAAACATAGCCGTTTGGGAAATGAAATTCTATAAAACTCTTTTACCAATACATTTTATTAAATTTGCGTGCTTAAACAAGCAATAAACAAAGTGTTTTACAAATCAAATGCACCAACAAAATAAAATAACAATGAGAACCTATAAAACAAAAAACACTTGCAAAAAAATTTTGTAAGTGTTTAATTAATTATTTTTGTCTAACAATCTGTATCGATTATTTAGGACTAGTCATTACTCTACTTTTTGAGTGGCAATTCCTCCTTTTACAGAAGAAACTTCTATGGTTGCATTTGATGGGTTTCCTTTTACAATCCACCTTACTTTAACATTACCCATTCCTTCTATATTACTTACTCTTATAGTTTCTGGATCAAATTTTTGTTCTGTAAACAAATTTAGATCTTCGTTTTCTACCGTCATTCCAACTACAACACTTGCTCCTTTTATAGAAATATAATCAGGTCTTTCTATTTTATTTTTAACATCGTGAGATGAATGAGTTGGTATAATTCTAGTATTCATTATAGTAGCAGTAACAGCAGTTAAATCTCCAGACAATTTTTTAGTTGTAACGGCAACAACTTCTAATTTCGGAGTTTGATAAGCATGATACAATGTAAATGCCATATTTCTGTGGGCGTCTTCTTGCAGCATAAATCCAGGGTGATTTCTAATGTAATTCTTTTTAGAACCGCCAACTTCTATTTCTCCAAATTGAGGATGATTGTATTTTTTCCATTGTACATATCCATCTCCAAACAATAAATATTTATCAAACTGATTAAATTCGTCGTTTTCCCAACGGCTTTCTTTTGTTTTTTCATTGAATAATTTATAAGATGTCATTAACTCATTACTAAAAGTAAAAATGCCTCTACTTAAAGATAAAAAGTCTATTTCTCCACCATAAACAGTATATAAATCTTTATGAATTACAAAATAATTGTAGCCCGGAATCATTTTTTCTCCTAGTTTACCTATTACATCATAAACTTCTATATCTTGTTTATTATAAAATATGGCGTCTTCTGCAGCACCTGGACCTCTTAAAAACATTCCTCCATAATTGTGGTAACTTTGAGCTCCAGCTATATTTGGATGGTTTACAATAAAATTTTTAACTGCTCTTGTTTCTGGTAAAGAGCCTGGATAAAATAATGCTCCGTTTTGTACATAATTTGGTTGCCAGTTCCATGCCCAATCTCTATTTGGATCGTAAGTTCCGGGCATATCTTCGTTTACTAAACCATCTCCATCGTTATCTATGCCTTCGTAGCCTAACATATCAAAATCTCCCATTTCATCAGCCTTAACCTGATACATTCTAGTTGGGTATTTTGGGTCTGCTTTCCAACGTCCGGTTTTAGATTTTCTACGCATCATAACAATATTGCCATCTCCATCTAAATCGTCTAACATATCTTCGTTAACGGCTCCATCTCCGTCATTATCAAAAGGTCGCATTCCAGATCTTGAAGAGTTAGAATTGTTAGCTTTATATATAAAATTTTCTCTAGAATCTGGACTAATGCTTGGTGCTATGTAAAATACTTTTTCGTTTAATAAATTATTTACAAAAACTATTGTTTGAAAATTTTCTACTAAATACCAAGCGGTATACATAGAAACCTCAACTCCTTGTAACTCGTTAGCATGAATACCTCCATCTATATAAAATCCTGGTTTATTTTCTGGCTTTGCATTTTTATAATTTGTAATTTTTAGCATCCAGATATCTCTGCCTTCGAAAGATTTACCTAGTGATTCCATTTTAATTAAATCTGGATAGGCTTTAACTAAATCTTTTGCAAACTGAGTAATCTCTGCATAATCATGGTATTTGTCCCACGCCATTTTAACTTTTGGATTTGCCGGAGATCCAATGGCTCTCATACCATTTAAATCTTCTATTGCAATGTCTTTTTTTTGTGCATTTAAACTTAAAAATAAAAAGCTAAAAATGCTTACTATATATATTTTCATTTTATTAGAATTATTTTAAATCAACATTAATTTCTTTTACACCTGTAGTTGCACAACCTGTTGTTAAGGTAATTTTACCCAAACCTGATATTAACCAAGAATACTCTTGAGACTCATCTGGCTGCAATGTATTTCTAAAAGATATTTTTCTTCCGGAAACTAAAGACTGACTTTTATTTAGAACTATTTCTGTTTTTATTCTAGAGGTAAATCTAACTTTATCTCCAATTTCTGCATAAGTAGGCATTAATCCTTTATTGGCTATGTTTATTGTAACTCTATAAAGATTAGTATTTACTTTTTCTACAATTGGTAAAGAAACTTCTAGTTTAGGCATTGCATCAAGTAAAGAAACTACAAAATTACTATGCTTTGTAATAGATTCTGACAAGAATTTTAATGGAGGATTATTTATAACATAGGGTTTAAATCCGCCAACTTGTACATTTTTATTTGGAAAATCTGCATGCTTAATTGTTGTCCAGGAAACAAATACATTATTTAGATTTTGGCTATCCGCCCATTTTAAATAAGCAACATCTGTATTTGACTCTTTATCTACCTCTTTTTTGCCTTTTGAGGGTTTTGTTTCTGTAGAATCTTTTGCAATTTCTACTTTAGGAACCCACCACCCCGGAGTTGAAAAGCTAAATTTTCCGGCATGATAATAAGCAGTTTGCGAAAAATTTCCTTTTGTCATTGGTAATTTAGGAGTGTTTTTTATTTCGTTTTTTACTGTATAAAGTTTAGTAACGTTTTCTGCTGCTTTTACATCGTTTTCTAACCAACTTTTTACAATTCTTGTAGATGCATTTTTACTGTCGAATTTTGGAGTCTCAGATAAGTTATTATGCATTCCAAAAGTTAAAACAGTATGAATATTTGTATTAGCATATAAAAAATCTAACACTGCTCTAGTTTCTGATTCTGATGCAATATAGGTTCCTGCACCTTTTTCAAATGGAGCATAATCAAATGTAAAGTTCTTATCTATATTAACCCCGTCTGAACCATCTTCGTTAAAAGAACCATCTTTATCTGTATCAAAACCTTCAGAAATTAAAATATATTTTCCTATTTGATTTTTAGATGCATCTGCTTTTACAAGAACTCTCGTGTCTTCTGTACTTTCTAAATAACTTCCTGTTACATCTTCTATTCTTAACTGAGTAATAAATCCGTCGTTATTTAAATCTTCCGATGTATCTTCTCCAAATTTTCCGTCTCTATCATCATCTGACTTAGTGTTATTTCCGCTTTTTAACTTCTGATTTTTATCAAAAAAAGAAACCATTGCGTCTGGATTAACAGTTGGAATAATATAAACCGTTTTTTCTTCTAATAAATTTAAAAATTGATTGCTTTTTAATAAGGAAGCAATCATTTGATAAGAGATTTGTGTCCCAACTTGATAAGAACCATCTATTCCAGCTACAATTAATAAAGCAGGCTTTGCTTGTTTTGATTTAGATAAGGTTACGGCCCAAATATCTTTTCCGCCACTACTCTTTCCTATAGAAGCAACCGTTACTAGTTTATTTGAAGCACTTAATATTTTTAAATTTTTTGATAAATTTTCGTAGGATTCGTAATCACTTTGTGCAAAAACTGATGCAAAGCACATAGTAAAAAACAATAGTAATTTTTGTTTCATTATACATTAAATTAGTTAATTTTATAAAATTACAGTTTAAAGTATTAAGAAAATGTTAATTTTAAAATTTTGTTAAAGACCTAACAATCTAATACTATTTTGATATTTTTACTCAAAATTAATTATATGAAAATTATTATAATAAACGGCCCCAATTTGAATCTACTTGGAAAAAGAGAACCCAAAATTTATGGGAGTTCTACTTTTGAAGAATACTTTAACACGTTACAAAACAACTATAATACTATTGAGTTAACTTATTTTCAGAGTAATATAGAAGGTGAATTAATAAACAAGCTACAAGAAGTTGGTTTTACTTTTGATGGTATTATTTTAAATGCTGCTGCTTATACACATACTTCTATTGGTATTGGAGATGCTGTAAAAGCAATTACTACTCCAGTTGTAGAAGTGCATATATCTAACACATTTTCTAGAGAAGAATTTAGACATCAATCTTATATTTCTCCAAATGCAAAAGGCGTAATTCTAGGTTTTGGAATGAAAAGTTATGAATTAGCAATACAATCTTTTTTGTGATTTGAAAAAATGTAACAATTTTTACATTCAAACGTCTTACAAAAAAAAACTACTGATGAAGAAAGTCTACTTGCTCTTATTGCTATTATTTTCCTTTTATTCAAATGCTCAAATCAAAGGAGTCGTTTCTGATGAAAAAGGAAATCCTTTACCTTTTGTAAATATTTTTATAGAAGACACATACATTGGAACGACTACAAACGAAAACGGACAATACGAATTAAATGTAGTTAATAGAAAAAAAGTAAATCTTGTTTTTCAATATATTGGGTTTAAAACGCAAAGACATATTATAAACTATACCGATAATGCTGTTACTTATTTTGATGTTATTTTAAAAGAAGAAAGCTACTCGTTAAACGAAGTTGTATTGAGTTCTAAAGATAATCCTGCCAATCAGATAATTAGAAATGCAATTGCAAATAAAAAATCTAACTCCGAAAAAACTGCAAGATTTACAGCCGATTTTTATTCTAAAGGAATTTTTAAAATAAAAAATGTTCCTAAAAAAATATTTAGTATAAAAATTGGTGATTTAGATGATTCTCTTGATTCTACTGGTTCTGGAATTATTTATTTATCTGAAACGGTGTCTAAATTAACATATGAAAAACCCGAAAAATTGAAAGAAATAATTATAGCGTCTAAAATATCTGGAAACGATAACGGTTATAGTTATAACTCTGCACTTGGTACTAATTACGACTTTTACGATAACACGGTTCAATTTGAAATTAACATGATTTCTCCAATTGCAGATAATGCTTTTGGATATTATAAATACACATTAGAAGGTACTTTTTACGAAAATAATCAGCTTGTAAATAAAATAAAAGTTACTCCTAAAAGAGATAACGAACCTGTATTTGAAGGATATATTTTTATTGTAGAAGACTCTTGGGCAATATACGGAGTTGATTTAGAAATTAAAGGATATAGAATGAAGCAGCCATTTGTAACATCTATGTTTTTAAACCAAATTTTTAGCTATAATCAAAACACGCAAATTTGGGCAAAAAATGTTCAAAGTTTAGATTTTGAAGCTGGAGCTTTTGGTATAACTTTTAACGGAAAATTTACCTACGTTTATAGCAATTACGATTTTAAAACAAACTTTGCTAAAAAAACATTTACCAACGAAATTTTAACTTTTGAAGAAAATGCTAATAAAAAAGATATAGACTATTGGCAAAATAAAAGACCTGTTCCGCTTACTACCGAAGAAAACGTAGATTATATTAAAAAAGATAGTATTCAGAAAATAAGAAAATCTAAACCCTATTTAGACTCTATTGATGCTGTTTCAAATAAATTTAAATTTAAAAAGCTTTTAACGGGTTATACCTATAAAAACTCAATAGACAATTGGAATGTATCTTATAACGGATTAATAAATTCTGTAGATTTTAATACTGTTCAAGGTTGGGTTTTTAAAACTGGTTTTAATTATTTTAAAAGAGACGAAGAAAATAGAAAATATACAAATATATCTACAGATATTAATTATAGCGAATCTGAACAAAGATTTAGAGCTACAGGAAGTTTTTACAAAAGATTAAATGCAACTAATAAAAGTTCTATTAGATTTAGTGGTGGTTCTCAAGCTAGACAGTTTAACCAATTTAACCCTATTACTTCTGTAATTAATATGGCTAGTACATTACTGTTTAAAGAAAATTATATAAAACTATATAATTCTAACTTTGTTAATTTTAGCTACCAACAAGAGCTAATAAATGGTTTAAATCTAACTTCTATTATAGAATATTCTGAAAGAAACCCATTGTTTAACACATCTAACTATGTTTTAATAAAAAACAATAAGATTTATACTTCTAACAATCCGTTAGACCCAAATAATTACACAACTGGAGTTATAGAAAAACATAATTTAGTTAAAGCAAACATCTTTGCAGAAATAAATTTTGCTCAAAAATACTTTACTAGACCCGATGGTAAATTTAATATTCGAGATGGTAAATACCCAACACTTTATTTAGGATATGAAAAAGGTTTTGCTTCTAACGAATCTAAATACAACTACGATTTAATTTCAAGTAGATTAAATTACTCTAAAACCATAAGTAATAAAGGTAATTTTGAAATAAATATAAAAGCCGGTAAATTTTTTAATGCCGATAATATCTCTTTTGTAGATTACAAACATTTTAACGGAAACCAAACTCATGTTCTATCTTCTACAGGCAATTTAAATGCTTTTAACATTATGCCTTATTACGCTTTTAGCACAAATAAAAGTTATTTTGAAATACATGCAGAGCATGATTTTAAAGGGTTTATAATGAATAAGATTCCGTTGATTAATAAATTAAAATCTACTTTAGTTGTTGGATATCACTCCTTAGCAACTCCAGATATAAAACCATATCAAGAGTTTAGTGTAGGTTTAAATAACCTTGGTTTTGGTAAATTTAAAATGTTACGTATAGATTATGTAAGGTCTTACAACGGATCAAGCTTTAATAGTGATGGCTTTATGTTTGGATTAAAATTCTAATTAAAAAAAACATCGTAACCAAACCTAGCAAGGATAACTATTACAATTATTAGAAAAAATGTTCTAATAAAACCATTGCCTTTAGATATTGCTAGTTTAGCACCTAACCAACCACCAATTGCGTTACAAATAGCCATTGGTATGGCAATTGCCCATATTATTTTGCCTTTAGATGCAAAAAGAATTATTGAACCAATATTAGTAACTAGATTTATAAGTTTAGCATTTGTAGATGCTTGTAAAAAGTCGAATCCTAAAACTCCAACAAAAGCAACTATTAATAAACTACCAGCTCCAGGACCAATAAATCCGTCATAAAAACCAAGTAGTAAACTTATTAATAAGGCATATATAATTTGTTTTTTTGTTGAATGGAATTTTTCTACATGTTGCCCAAAGTTTTTCTTTTTAAAGGTATAAATTGCTAATAAAACTAGAATTATTAGCAAAAGTGGTTTCATAAAATCGTTACTTACTTTTGTTAATAATGTAGAACCTAAATAAGCAGATGTTAAAGCTATTGGCGACATTATAGCTATTAGTTTCCAGTTAACTTTTACTTTTTTTAAGTACTGTATTGTTGCAATACTGGTGCCGCTAAACCCAGGTATTTTTAAAGTTCCTATTATAGAAGAAACAGCATAAGTTGGAAACAAAACCATAACAACAGGCGTTTGAATTAAACCTCCTCCGCCAACTATTGCATCAACAAATCCTGCTGCAAAAGCAGCTAAACAAAGTAAAATTAAGATATAGGTTTCCATATTTAATGTAAAATAAAAATCCCAATACAATTGCATCAGGATAGTTTATATATTTTGGTTTAAAACATTATTCTCTAATAATATTTGCACCAATTGCTCTTAATCTTTCATCTATTCTTTCGTAGCCTCTATCTATTTGTTCAATATTTTGAATAATACTTGTTCCTTTTGCAGATAAAGCAGCTATTAGTAACGATATTCCGGCACGAATGTCTGGAGATGTCATTATTGTAGCTTTTAATTGAGATTGAAAGTCGTGTCCAATTACAACTGCTCTATGTGGATCGCATAATATAATTTTTGCTCCCATATCTATTAATTTATCTACAAAAAACAAACGGCTTTCGAACATTTTTTGATGAATTAACACATCGCCTTTTGCTTGTGTTGCAACAACTAATATAATACTTAATAAATCTGGTGTCAATCCTGGCCAAGGTGCGTCTGCAATTGTTAAAATAGAACCATCTATATCTGTTTTTATCTCGTAACCATCTTTATGAGCCGGAATATAAATATCGTCGCCTTTACGTTCTAGATTAATTCCAAGCTTTCTAAATACGTTAGGAATTTGACCTAGATTATCCCAACTTACATTTTTAATTGTTATTTCGCTTCTTGTCATTGCGGCTAAGCCAATCCAAGAACCAATTTCTATCATATCTGGTAAAACTCTATGAGTACAACCTTTTAGACATTCTACACCTTCTATTACTAATAAATTAGAACCAATTCCAGATATTTTAGCTCCCATAGAAACTAACATATTACATAACTGCTGTAAATATGGTTCGCAAGCTGCATTATAAATTGTAGTAATTCCTTCTGCTAAAACAGCAGCCATAACAATATTTGCAGTTCCTGTTACAGAAGCTTCGTCTAAAAGCATATAAGCTCCTTTTAGTCTTCCGTTAGATTCAACTCCGTAAAAATGGTCTTCTTTGTTGTATCTAAATTTTGCTCCAAGACTTATAAAACCTTCAAAATGTGTGTCTAGTCTTCTTCTTCCTATTTTGTCGCCTCCTGGTTTTGGAATATATCCTTTACCAAAACGAGCTAATAAAGGTCCAACTATCATTATAGAACCTCTTAATGAACCTCCTTCTTTTTTAAAATCTTCGGTTTCAAGATATCCAACATTAACTTCGTCTGATTGAAAACTGTAAGAACCATGTCTTAATTTTTCAACTTTAACACCTAAATTACCTAATAATGTAATTAACTTATTTACATCAATAATGTCTGGTATATTGTTAATTGTTACTTTTTCTGGTGTTAACAATACAGCACATAAAATTTGCAAGGCTTCATTTTTTGCTCCTTGCGGAGTAATTTCTCCTTTTAATGGTAAACCACCTTCTATTCTAAAAGTACCCATAACTTTTTTTATATGTTTTTAATTCAACGATTACTAATTGTTATTGTTGCTTTTATATTGCTTTTGCTTGTTGCTATCTATTTTCTTTTTATTAGATGTAATTTTCGGATTACCTTGATGTGTTTTATTAGAAACCTTTTTATTAGTTCTTAATAAATCTGATGAATTTAAAAGCTCTTCACCTGTTATGTTTAATTTAATTTTTCCGTCAGAAAGTTCGTTTAAATGCTGAAAAATTACCGCATCGTCTACAGTATCTTTATTCCAACTTAAAAAAGATTTTTTCATATGGGTTGCAATAATCTTAATTAAAGCACCTTTAATTTCACTTTCTTCCCAACCATTAGCAACATCTATCATGTATTTAATGTTGTTGCCATAAAATCTATATTTTGGATTTTTTTGTGGATATTCTAACTTCTCTGGCTTTACATTCATATCTTCACGAGTTGGCACCGGATAAGGACTATCTACTTCCAATTTAAAATCTGACATAACAAATAGTTGATCCCATAATTTATGTTGAAAATCTGGAACATCTCTTAAATGTGGATTTAAACTACCCATTACCTTAATAATATAATTAGCCGCCTTATTGCGTTCTTCTATATTTTCTATTAAAGTTGCTTGATCTATTAATTTTTGAAAATGTCTACCGTATTCTGGAATTAACAATGCTGATCGCTCTGCATTATATTCTAAAACATGAACCGCATCTTTTGGATCTTCTTTTATATTCATTGCTATGTTGTTATAGAGAAATAATACCTTCTACTGTAGAAACTTCTATGTATTTTTTAATTACATATTCTGGGTTTTTCATCTTGACATTTACAGAAATACTTGTAAACTTACCCTCTTTAGATTTTGTTGTTTTAATAACAGCACCCATATTATTAAATGAGTTTTCTACTGAATTTATTTTTTCTAAATCTGAAGGTACTATAAATTTATATAAATATTCTGCTGGCCATAAAGAAGTATTAGACAATTTTTCTTTAAGTCTTTTATAAAAGTCTTCTGTTTTTTGATCCATTTAATTTGTAATTGAAACGCAAATATAAGGTAATTTTAGCATTCTTAAATAGTATACCACATACGAATTTATAAAGTTAATAAACAATTTTAAAATTTACAAATTAGCTCCGTTATTTAATATTAAATAAAGTTGCACTATGATATACTCTAATTTTTATACTTTTACATTCTCAAATTTTATTCGTGAGTAAACAAATTATAGTAATTACAGGCGGTCCTGGAACTGGAAAAACTTCTATTATTAATAAATTAATAGAAAAAGGCTATCCTTGTTTTCCAGAAATTTCTAGAGAGATTACAGCCCAAGCTAGAAAACAAGGTATAGAACAGTTGTTTCTAGAAAACCCTTTGCTTTTTAGTGAGCTTTTATTAGAAGGTAGAAAAAAACAACATCTAGAAGCCCTTTCTGGCAATAAAGAAATTGTTTTTTTAGACAGAGGCATGCCAGATGTTTTAGCTTATATGCATTATATTGGCGATAGTTATCCTGCTGCTTTTGATGTTTCTTGTAAAGAAAACAAATATTCTAAAATATTTTTATTGCCTCCTTGGGAAGAAATTTACACATCAGACGAACAACGTTACGAAAATTTTGAACAAGCGGTTTTAATATATAATCACTTAAAAGAAACATACACAAATTATGGGTATTCTGTAATTGAAGTCCCAATTGATACTATAGAAAACAGAATTATTTTTATATTAGAGGAAATTTCTAAATAGCTTATGTTAAATACTCTAGAAATTCTTCAAAAATATTGGAAATTCGATTCGTTTAGAACTCCACAAGAAGAAATAATAAATTCGGTTTTATCGGGTAAAGATACTTTTGTTCTTATGCCAACTGGTGGCGGAAAATCTATATGTTTTCAGGTTCCTGCATTAATGAAGGAAGGATTATGCTTAGTTATATCTCCATTAGTTGCATTAATGAAAGATCAAGTAGATAATCTAAACAATAAAAATATAAAAGCAATTGCTTTATTTGGAGGTATTTATAACGATGAGCTTATTACGCTTTTAGATAATTGCTTATATGGAAACTATAAATTTTTATATGTTTCTCCAGAACGGTTACAACAAGATTGGATTCTAGAGAAAATAAAAAATTTACCTATTAACTTAATTGCCATAGACGAAGCACATTGTGTATCTCAATGGGGTCATGATTTTAGGCCTGCATATTTAAAAATAAAAAACTTAAAGCCTTTTTTTCCAGACATTCCATTTATTGCATTAACAGCTTCTGCAACTCCTACAGTTAGAGAAGATATTATTAAACAATTGGAGCTTAGAAGTCCGAATGTGTTTCAAAAATCATTCGATAGAGATAACTTAGCTTATATGGTTTTTGAAACAGAGGATAAATTATATAAAATTGAGCAAATTTTATCTAAAAACCCTGAACCTTCTATAATTTATGTAAGAAACAGAAAATCTTGTCATGATATTTCAAGTCAATTAATTTCTCTAGGATATAAAGCATCATTCTATCATGGAGGATTAAGTAGAAGAGATAAAGAAAAAAATATGACGGCTTGGATGACAGAAGATGTTCAAGTTATTGTTGCTACAAATGCTTTTGGAATGGGCATTGACAAAGCAAATGTTAAAACAGTTATTCATATTCAATTGCCACAAAATCTAGAAAATTACTATCAAGAAGCTGGAAGAGCTGGAAGAAATAACCAAAAAGCTTTTGCTATTTTATTAAAAGGGCCAACAGATACAATTTCTGCTAAAAAACAATTTATAGAAAACACGCCTACCAAAGAGTTTATAAAAATTGTTTTTAATAAATTGTGCAACTATTTTAAAATAGCCTATGGAGAAGGATTGCATCAGGAATTTTCTTTTAATCTTCATCATTTTTGTACACAATACCAGCTTCCTACATTAAAAACATATAATAGTATTCAGTTTTTAGACCAACAAGGTGTTTTAACTTTTACACAAGAATATTCAGAAAAAATAACCCTTCAGTTTATACTAGAAAGCAAAGAAGTTATTAGATATACTAGTTTAAACCCTAAAGAAGAACCTGTTATATTAAACATTTTAAGAACATATCCCGGAATTTATGATACTGCTACAACTATAAACATATCGTTGATTGCAAAAAAATCTAATCTAACCGAAACTCAAGTTGAGCTTGTTTTACAAAAACTAAAAGACAAAGAAATTGCCTCTTATAAAGCTAAAAACAACGATGCAACTATTCTTTTTAACGAAATTAGAGAAGACGAACTAACAATAAATAGAGTAATAAAGCACCTAAAGGCACAAAACTCTTTAAAAGAATATCAATTAGATGCTGTAATAAATTATGTTTTAAAAAATAATTCGTGCAAAAGAAACACTTTATTAAATTATTTTGGAGAAAATAAAAATGAAAAATGTAACATCTGTTCTTACTGTGTTTCAATAAATAATGCAACTATAACAAACGATAGTTTATCAAAAACTATAATAACAATACTAACTAAAGAAGAATTAAATTCAAGAGAAATTCAAAATAAAATTGGATGTAAAGAGCCACAACTTATCTTTGCACTACAAGAATTAATTGAAGATGGTAAAGTAAAAGTCTTGCCAAACAATAAATACACTTTAAATTAAAGAATGGAAAAGTTAAGAATAGTATTTATGGGTACTCCAGAATTTGCAGTCGGGATTTTGGATACAATTTTAAAAAACAAATATAACGTGGTTGGCGTAATTACAGCTCCCGACAAACCTGCTGGTAGAGGGCAAAAATTAAAATATTCGGCAGTAAAAGAATACGCTTTAGAAAAAAACTTAGCAATCTTACAACCATCTAATTTAAAAGACGAAGCCTTTTTAAAAAACTTAAAAGACTTAAATGCAAACTGTCAAATGGTAGTAGCCTTTAGAATGTTGCCAGAAGTAGTATGGAGTATGCCAAAATTAGGAACTTTTAATCTTCATGCCTCTTTACTTCCAAATTATAGAGGAGCAGCACCTATAAATTGGGCAATTATTAATGGCGAAACTATAACTGGTGTAACTACTTTTTTTATAGATGATAAAATAGATACCGGCAAAATTATTTTAAGTTCTAGCCTCTCTATAAACAATAATGAAAATGCTGGTGAATTACACAACAAATTAATGAATTTAGGATGCTCTACAGTTGTAAAAACTTTAGAATTAATAGAAAAAGGAAATGTAATTACTAATAAGCAAGTAGATTTTGTAGATATAAAAACTGCTTACAAATTAAATAAAGAAAATTGCAAAATAGATTTTACAAAATCTACACAAGATATTTTTAATTTAATTAGAGGATTATCTCCATATCCATCTGCTTGGTGTTTGTTTACAAACAACAATCTAGAATGGAATGTAAAAATATATAGTTCGGAAATAATTATAGAAAAACATAATTATAAACCTGGAACAATTTTAAGTACTAAAAAGGAATTAAAAATTGCAACCATAGATGGTTTTTTAAACATTTTAAGTTTACAATTACCTGGTAAAAAGAAAATGAACACAAAAGATGTATTAAATGGATTACAGTTTTCTAATACTGCATGTGCTTCGTAAGGCATTGCAAACCCTGAAATGTATAAAAAATCCGATATAATGCACTTCTTTATCAACAAAATGTTAAAGTTTTCAACAAACACATTAAAAAACTGTCAAAAGTATTGCCTAGTATGGAAATACTACTAAATTTGTAATTATTAACTTAATGTTTAACCAAATTAAATATCTATTATTATGAACAAATCAGAATTAATTGATGGTATCGCTGCAGATGCAGGAATCACAAAGGCTGCTGCAAAATTAGCTTTAGAATCATTTTTAGGAAACGTAGGTGCAACTTTGAAAAAAGGTGGTAGAGTTTCTTTAGTTGGTTTTGGATCTTGGTCAGTTTCTGCTAGAGCTGCAAGAGATGGCAGAAACCCTCAAACAGGAAAACCAATTAAAATTGCTGCAAAAAATGTAGTTAAATTTAAAGCTGGTGCTGAATTAGAAGGGTCTGTAAACTAGTCTAATAAAGTCAACATAATTAAAAAGTCTTCTTAACAGGAGACTTTTTTTATTTAAAATTACTTTCGTAATAATTATTTTGTTAAATTTAACTACTAATTTGTACCTAAATGATTTCAGAAAAACTAAAAAAAGGGCAGTTGCTAATATCAGAGCCTTCTGCTTTTGGAGATATCTCATTTAATCGTTCGGTTATATTACTTGCAGACCATACGCAAGAAGGTTCTGTTGGGTTTATTTTAAACAAACCGTTACAATACACTATAAATGACTTAATGCCAGAAATAAATGCAGCGTTTACTATTTTTAATGGCGGTCCTGTAGAACAAGACAATCTTTATTTTATACATAATGTTCCCGGCTTAATAAAAGACAGTATTGAAATCTCTAATGGTATTTATTGGGGCGGAAATTTTGATGCAACCAAAACTTTAATTAATAAAGGAGAAATTAAAAAAGAAAATATACGTTTCTTTTTAGGATATACTGGTTGGGATTCTTTACAATTAGAAAACGAGATGAATTTAAATTCGTGGATTATTGCCGAAAATATTTATCAAAGCGAAATTTTTAATAAAAGAACATCTTCTTTTTGGAAAGAACAAATTTTAGAGTTAGGCGGCAACTATATAATATGGTCTAATGCACCAGAAAACCCAAATTTAAATTAATTAAAGATTAAATTTAGAATTCAACATATTTACTAATTCTTTAGACAAATCTGTCTTATATTCTTTTTTTCTATATTTTGTAATTGGCTGTATCCCAGTAATAACATTTGTTATAAATAACTCATCTGCTTTTTGTAAATCAAATGGAGAGATAGAGGCTTCTATTAACTCTAATTCTTCTGGTAGATTTTTAAAATGTAGAATTTGTTTTCTCAAAATTCCGTTTATACATCCGTCAGAAATTGGAGGTGTTATAAGTTTGTTTCCCATTTTCATAAAAATGTTGCCATTTATTGCTTCAATAACGTTTTTATCATCGTTTAACAGCAAACAGTTTTGGTATCCGTTTTCGTCTGCAAATATACTAGCTAAAGTGTTTAAAAGCTTATTTGTTGACTTAACCGTAGATAAAATTTGTTTTGAAATAAAATTATCTTTATACAACTCTACTTCGTAATTATTGCTATCAATATTATAACTAGTGCCTGTTAATTGTGAAGCTTTAATTATATAAGAAACATTTCTATCACTTGGCAAATATAAACCTCCATCTACTCTATAAACAGTAAATCTAACTCTTGCAGAAGATTGAATATTAAGTGATTTAGTGAGGTTAAGAATTTCATTTTCAAAAAATTCTAATGTAAAATTCATAGGTATTTTCATTCTTAAAATCCTCATAGAAGCCATTAATCTAAAATAATGATCTTCTAAAAAAAGCACATTATTATTAACTACTTTTAAGGTTTCAAAAACAGCATCTCCATATAGAAATGCTCTATTATTAGTTAATTCTGAATTTGTATTTTGAAGTGTTCCGTTATAATTAATCATAAAAAAAGCCCTGAATTTTCAGGGCAAATATACGTTTTAAAAACATTTTACACAGAACCAATTACTTGTTTTAAATCAGAAATTTGATTTGCCCATAATAATTTAGAGGCTACTAATTCATCTTCTTCAGCAAAATCAACAACTACTAACGAAACGTCTTTTGTTATTTCATCTTCCATTATTATAATTTCAAAAAAATATTCTGTGTCGTTATCGTTTTCATCTAACCATTTAAAACGAACTCTTTCGCCTGTTTTTTTAAAAATAAGACGAGCTTTTTCTTCTGAATCATTCCAAATAAAAGTAAAAACTTCTCCTCTAGAATTTACATTATCTGCAAACCATTCTGAAAGTCCCGAAGGAGTAGAAATGTATTGATATAGTAAATGAGATGAAGAATTAACAGGAAATTCTATTTCGTATCTAACTTTGGCATTCATTTGTTTGTATTTTTTTTGAAATATATAGAATATTAACTCAAAAAAAAAACGTTTTAATAAATAAATTTTTTCTTAAATAATATTTGCAAGCAATAATATTAATTATATATTTGCACCCGCATTCTAGAATGCTAAATAACCATTTTGGCGAGGTAGCTCAGTCGGTTAGAGCATTGGATTCATAACCCAAAGGTCACGAGTTCAAATCTCGTTCTCGCTACAAAAAATCTCTGAAATTTCAGAGATTTTTTATTTTTAAGACGCTTTTTAGGTTAAATTTTAAAAGTTATTTAAAAAGTTAACAGCATAAGTCTTGGCATAAGCCTAATAATGATATAAAATCGCCTGTAAGTGGTGTTTTTTATTGATTTTTTTTATGATAATGCTTTTTCTAGACCTTTAAAATCTAACAGTTCTTGTACTCCAGTTTCTAAATTTTTTAAGGCGTACATGTTATTTTTTATTTCATCTTCTCCAACAATTACAACAAAAGGTATATTTCTTTTATCTGCATGTTGAAATTGTTTGCCTATTTTAGAAGTATCTGGATATAGTTCGGATTTTATTCCTACGTTTCTTAATTTAGAAATTGCTTGCATAGCATATAACGCTTCTTTATCTCCATAATTTAAAAACAAAGCTTTTGTAGTCGCTTTTATTGTTTCTGGAAATAAATCTAATTCTTCTAATACTAGATATATTCTATCTAACCCGAAAGAAATGCCAACACCACTCATGTTTTTTAACCCAAACACTCCTGTTAAATCATCATATCTACCTCCGCCTCCAATAGAACCCATTGCTACTTTTGGTGCTACAACTTCAAAAATTGCTCCTGTATAATAATTTAAACCTCTTGCAAGTGTAACATCTAAATCAAGGTTTGCTTGTTTTAATTCTAATGCATTTACATTATCGCAAATAAATTGCAACTCCTCTACTCCTTTTTTACCTTCTACAGAATTTTTTAAAAGATTACTTAATAATGATATTTTTTGAGCAAAAGTACCTTCTAAATTAAATAGAATTTGTGCTTTTTCTATTGCTTCTAGTGTAATACCTTTTTCTTGCATTTCTTTTTTAACACCCTCTTCTCCTATTTTATCTAATTTATCTAAAGCAACAGTAAAATCGATTAATTTATCTTTTGCTCCAATAACTTCTGCAATACCAGATAATACTTTTCTGTTATTTATTTTAATAGAAACGCCATTTAAACCTAAATCTGCAAAAATAGCATCGTAAAGTAACACTAACTCTATTTCTTGCCACAAAGAGTTAGACCCAACAACATCTGCATCACATTGATAAAACTCTCTAAATCTGCCTTTTTGTGGTTTATCTGCACGCCAAACTGGTTGTGCTTGATATCTTTTAAACGGAAATTCTATTTCGTTTTGATGTTGTACAACGTAACGAGCAAAAGGAACAGTTAAATCATATCTAAGTGCTTTTTCTGATATTTTTGGGGTGATGACTTTAGTGTTTTTTGACACTAAATCCGATTCTTGTATTTTATCTAAATAGTCTCCTGAATTTAATATCTTAAAAATTAACCTATCTCCTTCCTCTCCATATTTACCCATTAGGGTATCTAAGTTTTCGAAAGAGGGTGTTTCTATTGGCTGAAAACCAAAAGTTTCAAAATGATGCTTTATCTTAGAAAAGATGTAGTTTCTTTTTGATACTTCTATTGGAGAAAAATCTCTTGTTCCTTTTGGAATACTTGGTTTAATTGCCATTTATATTACTTTTTATATATTTAACTCTACTGCAAAAATATGGATTATTAAATAGCCCTGATGGAAGTAAAAATCTTTTTATTTTTTTTTAAAATAAAAAATTGTAACGAACAGCAGGAATATGGTTTTTAAAACAACACTAAGATTCGCTCTAAAAACTTATGCAAATATCTTACTTTTTAAATAATTTACAGAATCTTGTAACAAATATTGTATTTTAGAGTCAAATATTGAGTATGACAGGATTAGTAAAAGAAAACATTAAGATTGCTTTGGGTTCTATTAGAACTCAATTGCTACGCACAATTTTAACTATTGTTATTATTGCAATTGGTATTACTGCTTTAGTAAGTATTTTAACGGTAGTTTCTGCCTTAGAAAACACTTTATCGTCTGATTTTGCTTCTATGGGCTCTAACACATTTAATGTAAAACAATATGAGTTAGAAGTACGTGTTGGTAATGGAGCGAGAAAAGAACGCGAAAAAATTAATCCGATTATCTCATATCCTGATGCAAAAGCTTTTCAGGACAAATACAATTATCCTTTTACTCATACATCTTTATCTTTTACAGCTACTTCTAATGCCGAAGTTAAATTTGAAAATAAAAAAACTGACCCCGAAATTAGAGTTTTAGGTGTTGACGATTATTTTTTACCAAATTCTGGTTTAGAAATTTCTAGCGGAAGAAATTTTACTGGCTTTGATATAGAAAACAATAATTTTGTTTGTGTTGTTGGATCTGATTTTGAAAAAGGTTTATTAAAAGATGTAAACCCTATTGGTAAAACAATTTCTATTAGAGGTTCTAAATTTAAAGTTATTGGTGTTTTAAAAGAAAAAGGTTCGACTTTTGGAAACAGTCAGGATTTACGTGTTATGATTCCTGTTCAACTCGCACGATCTATTTTTACACAACCAAATATAAATTACACCTTAAGTGTAATGATTGAAAAGAAAGAATTACTTGAAGCTGCTATAGATAATGCTATTATTACCATGCGACAGGTTAGAAAACTTAACCCTGTAGAGGATAATAACTTTGGTGTTTTAAGAAGCGACGAATTAATTAATCAAATATTATCTATGACCTCTGCATTAGGAGCTTCTGCATGGTTAATTGGTATTATTACCATATTTGGTTCTTCTATTGCTTTAATGAATATAATGCTAGTTTCTGTAACCGAAAGAACTAGAGAAATTGGTATTAGAAAAGCTCTTGGTGCCAGAAATAGAACAATTGCTTTTCAGTTTTTTACCGAAACAATGGTTATTGGCCAATTAGGTGGTTTAGTTGGTATTATACTTGGTATATTAATAGGCTCTGCATTTGCATCTTTTTTAGAGTTTGATTTTATTATTCCTTGGGTGGCTATATTTGCTGCCGTAACTACAAGTTTTGTTGTTGCTTTAGTTTCTGGATTGTATCCTGCTATTAAAGCCTCGAGACTTGACCCAATTGAAGCTTTACGTTACGAGTAATTACTTTAAAGTACCAACTATCATTCTGTTATTATTGTGTATGTCTTTTTTTAATTGCACATCTACAAAACCCATATTAATTAATAAGTCTTGCATTTCTAGGGCAAGATATTGGTTGATTTCAAAATATAATTTTCCGTTTTTTTCTAAATGATTTTTAGCTAATTCTGCTATTTTTCTATAAAACAAAAGGGCATCTGTGTCTTCTACAAACAAAGCTAAATGTGGCTCGAATTCTAATACATTTGGTTTTATCTCGTGTTTTTCTAAATTTCTAACATAAGGCGGATTAGAAACTATAACATTATACTTTAAAGGCAGGCTTTTAGCGGTTAATATGTTTGTTTCTATAAAGCTTACAATTACTTTATTTTTAGCTGCATTATGTTTTGCTATTTCTAATGCATCTATAGAAATGTCTATTGCAAAAACTTGTGCTGTCTTTATGTTTTTTGCTAAAGAAATTGCAATACAACCACTACCTGTGCCAATATCTATAATTGATGGATTGTTTAGCGTATTGTCTTTTATAATCCATTCTACCAATTCTTCTGTTTCTTGTCTGGGTATTAAAACCGAAGGGCTTACAAAAAATTCTAATCCATAAAAATGCGAATTTTTAAAAATATATTGAATTGGTTTTTGAATTTCTAACTCTTCTAAAACCTTATTCCATTTTACACATTCATCATCGGTTAAAACAATATTTGGGTTAAGTGCTAAATCTATTCGTTTTACCTTATTTATTTGCTCTAAAGAAATGTAAAATAAACTGTTTACTTCTTCTACATCATAAATTAAACTTAGTTGATTAATAAACTTAATCTTAAAATCTTTTAATAGCATGTTTTTAAAATTAAAGATCTCTAATCATCCAAACCGGACAAGAATTATGACCTGTATTTCCCATTGGAGCATCTATATAATTAAATTCGCTTTTTAAATATAATTTCTGAGCTGCTTTCATGTAGGGCATTGTTTCTAAATAGCATTTTTTATAATTAAAAACTTTTGCTTGGTCTAAACATTTTTGCATCATCAATGCTCCAACTCCCAAACCTCTTGTTTCTGCTAAAAAATACATCTTTTGAAGCTCACATACTTCATCCGACTCGTTTTCTAATTGGCTAATTCCAGCTCCACCAATAATTTTTCCATCCTTTTCTACTACAAAATAAGCACTTCTTGGCGTAGTATATGTTTCAAACATACAATCTAGAGAAGCATCTGCATAAGCAGTACCAACTTTTGGCACATTATGCTCTATTAATACAGCTCTAATTACCTTAGCAACCTTCTCATTATCTGATTGTTGAATTTTTCTTATTATCATATTATTGTAAATTAAGCAAATACATTGCTGTAAAAATAAAACTATTTATACTTTTTTCGGTAAAAAGATTAATTTTGTAATCTTATGCAACATGAAGTTTACATGAAAAGATGTTTAGAATTAGCCAAAACTGGATTGCCTTTGGCTATGCCAAACCCTTCTGTTGGTGCAGTTCTTGTATATAATAGTACAATAATTGGAGAAGGTTTTACATCTCCATATGGTGGTAATCATGCAGAAGTAAATGCCATAAACGCTGTTAAAGATAAAACTTTATTATGTAAATCTACTTTGTATGTTAGTTTAGAACCTTGCAGTCATTACGGAAAAACTCCGCCTTGTAGTGATTTAGTTATACATTCTAAAATTCCAAATGTTGTAATTGGCACCATAGACCCACATAGTAAAGTTGCAGGAAAAGGCGTTTTAAAACTCGTGTCTGCCGGAATTACGGTTGTTGTTGGTATTTTAGAAAAAGAATGTCAAGAATTTAATAAGCGTTTTTTTACATTTCATACCAAAAAGAGACCTTATGTTATTTTAAAATGGGCAGAAAGTTTAGATGGCTTTTTGGCTCCATTAACAAAAAATAAAAAAGAACCCGTTTGGATTTCTAATTCAATCTCCAGACAACTTGTTCATAAATGGAGAAGCGAGGAACAAGCTATTTTAGTTGGCACAAATACGGTTTTAGAAGACAATCCTAAACTAAACACAAGAAATTGGCATGGAAAGAATCCGACTCGAATTGTTATAGATAGAACATTAAAACTTAATTCTAATTATAATTGTTTAGACCAAAGTGTTAACACAATTATAATTACCGAAAAAGAAAATTTAATATCTACATCTAAAATTATATATGAAACTATTATATTTGATAAAAATATTATTTTTAACATTTTAAAAACTTTGCATAAACATAACCTTCAATCTGTTATAGTAGAAGGAGGTTTAAAAACACTACAATCTTTTATAGATGTAAATTTATGGGATGAGGCAAGAGTTTTTAAAAGCAATATTTTATTTAAAACCGGCATAAATGCTCCCATATTATTAGCAATAAATAAAGAATCGCACACAATAATTAACGACGAACTTCTAATTTTTAAAAATGATGATTAATACTTTAATTTTTGATTTTGGAGATGTTTTTATCAACTTAGAGTTTGATGCTAGAAAAAAAGCATTTAGCAATTTGGGGTTAAACCAATGGACATCGGAGTTGGAAGATTTAAACAAAAATTATGAAATTGGTAAAATTTCTGAGCTTCAATTTATTACAGAATTGCAAAAAAGCATACCAAATGCATCTTTAGAAGATATTAAAAAAGCATGGAATTCTGTTTTAGGAGATTTTCCGTTAGAACGCTTAGAATTTTTACAAAATCTAAAAGGTAACTATCGATTGTTTTTACTTAGCAATACAGATTCTACCCATATTGATAGATTTGAACACAAATTTGGTTTATCATTTACAAGAGATTTTTATTGTTGCTTTGAAAAAGTATATTTTTCTTTTGAATTAGGTATGCGAAAACCAGATGCAGAAATATTTAATTATTTAATTAAAAAACACGAATTATCTGCCAAAAGAACTTTATTTATAGATGATAAAGAAGAAAACACAATAGCCGCACAAAAATTAGGGTTAAACACTTGGAACCTTCAAGTAGGACAAGAAACAGTAACCGATTTATTTAAAAATAAAATTATTAATTCGTGATTTACATACTTTTAAGCGTACTTTTTAGTTCGGTATTATTTATAATAATCAAATTATTTGCAAATTTTAAAATAGACACATTACAAGCTTTAGTCGTTAATTATTTAACTGCATCTGGCATGGGTTTTTTCTTTTTTGAAGAAGCTTTTAATCCAAGTGAGATTATTTGCAAACAATGGTTTATGGGTAGTTTTATGCTTGGTTTGCTATTTATTTTAATCTTTTATGTTACCGCTATAACTTCTCAAAGAAACGGGCTATCTGTTGCATCTGTTGCGTCAAAAATGTCGGTTATTATTCCAGTTTTATTTGGAGTATTATTATATGGTGATAAAATAACCTTAATTAAAATAATAGGTATTTTATTAGCTCTTGTAGCCGTTTATTTTACGTCTAAAAAAGAAAAAGGCTCTGTAACCTACAATAACAATTTAGTTTATCCATTACTTATTTTTATTGGTGCTGGTGCAATAGATACAAGTTTAAAATATTTTCAGACCTTTTATTTATCAGACAAAGAGATATCTCTCTTTTCTTCTAACACCTTTTTTGCCGCTTTTGTTTTTGGTATTATTTTGTTAATAGCAAAATCGCTAAAAGACGGTATTAATATTAAAGTAAAAAATATTTTAGGAGGAATTGCACTTGGTATACCAAACTACTTTTCATTGCATTATTTAATTAAAATGTTAGACAGCGAAGTTTTTGAAAGTGCCATAATATTTACAATACATAATGTTGCAATTGTTGTAATAACTACACTTGCTGGTTTCTTTATATTTAAAGAAAAGATTTCTTTTAGAAACTGGATGGGAATTGCTCTTGCTTTAATTGCTATTCTTTTGGTTACTATTTAAGGTGGTTCTATAAATTAGTTTTTTCATCTATATAAATATTTTATTGATGCTCTTTTTGTTTTATTTATCTCACATTGTTAATGTTTTTTATAGGAGTTCGATGAACTTCGTTTTAACATCTTTCCCCTAATTTTAGTATCAAATAGTCAACTATTTGATACTAAAATTAAAAAAAATCTATCTAAAATAAATTTAAAAATAAAATCAATGCGAATCAAGGGTTGAAAATACTTATTATTGTGCCGTTAGGCACTAAATATTGGTAAAAAAAAGAATCTGCATGAATTTGGCGTGCCGTAGATTATTGCGACAGCAATAGATTCCTATAAAAAGTCGCGTACCTACGGCACGCTAATACATTTTAAACTAAATTACTACCAATATTTAGTACTACCAATATTTAGTGCCTAATGGCACATTTGAACTCTTGATTCGCATAATCAGCTAATTTATAAAACTACCGCACAATTAGCATTAGAATCTGCTAACATTATAGAAAAAACAATAAACTACCTCGGGGCAGAGCCCCAGAGGTATTAGTAAAATAATAGCCACAGATTCACAGATTTGCAAAAAAATTTTTTTTTAATCTGTGAATCTGTGGCAAAAAATCGAAGCAGAGCTTCGAGGAATTAAACCTAAATGAGATAAAAACATAAACAAGGTTATGAGAATTATTAAAGAAAAAAATCTTGAAATTGTTAAACAAAAATTAGAATTAGATTGTGAAATTGAATTTAGCATAAGAAAAAAAATGCCGAAGTAATATCCGATATTTTTAGTAATCTATTTGAAGTAGCCTTTAAAAATATTTAAAATTTTAATTCTCATTTAAAGGCATTAATATGTTTAAAATATATTCTGGAGGCAATACAGGTTTGCCCGTTTTTATATCTATAAATGCTAAAATAAAGTTTGCAGTTGTTAACAACTCATCTGTTTCGTTTTTAATATAGCATTCCATTTCAAGCCTTACACCTGATAGCCTTTTTAATCTCGTTACTATAGTTAACACATCATCATAACGAGCAGGTTTTTTATAATTAATGTTAATCTTAATTATAGGTAGGGCAACTCCTTCAATTTCCATCTGTTTGTACGAAAACCCTTGATTTCTAAGCCATTCCACTCTTCCTACTTCAAAATATGGCAAATAATTAGCGTGGTACACGACTCCCATTTGATCTGTTTCAGAATATCTAACTCTAATTTCTAATTGGTGTTCTCTCATTTAAATTATTGTGTTACTTTTCTTATTTATTAATTCTACATACAACTTTATTTTTATAAAATCAATAGCTATTTTATTTTTTTTTAACAAAATTTATTCACATATTTGCTAACCTAAAATCTAGTCTAGATTTAGGCAAAATATTTTGTAAGATAAGCATTATTAACACACAAAAAATTAAATATAACTATGAGCAAAACTCCGCAATCGGTATGGGAAAACTGTCTTTCTTTTATAAAAGACAATATTCAGGAGCAAGCTTATAAAACTTGGTTCGAGCCGATTAAGTCAGTTGAGCTCACAGACAATTCATTATACATTCAGGTTCCTAGCAAATTTTTTTACGAATGGTTAGAAGAACATTATGTAAAACTTTTAAAAGTTGCACTAACTCGTGAATTAGGTGAAAATGCAAAGTTACTATATAAAATTAAAATGGAAAACACTTATGGCAATAAACAACCGTTTACAGAACAGTTGCCAAGTAACCATAGGTCTCCAATAAAAGCACAAGAAGTAGATGCTCCTTTAAAAAATATAAATCCAGAATTAAAAAACCCGTTTGTTATTCCTGGAATTAGAAATTTAAAAATAGAATCTCAATTAAACCCAAATTATAGTTTTGATAATTTTTTAGAAGGCGATTCTAACAGATTAGCTCGTTCTGCGGGATTGGCTGTTGCCAACAAGCCAGGCGGAACTTCTTTTAATCCGTTATTAATATTTGGAGGAGTTGGATTAGGTAAAACCCATTTAGCTCACGCTATTGGTGTTGAAATAAAAGAGAAACATCCAGAAAAAATAGTTTTATACATTTCTTCTGAAGTATTTACACAACAATACATAGATTCTGTTAAAAGAAACACAAGAAATGATTTTATTCATTTTTATCAATTAATAGACGTATTAATAGTAGATGATGTTCAGTTTTTATCTGGTAAATCTGGAACGCAAGACGTGTTTTTCCATATATTTAACTATTTACATCAAAATGGAAAGCAAGTTATATTAACATCAGACAAAGCTCCAGTAGACATGCAAGACATAGAACAACGTTTGTTGTCTCGTTTTAAATGGGGTTTATCTGCAGAATTACATAGCCCAGATTACGAAACTAGAGTTTCTATCTTAAAAAATATTTTATATAAAGATGGTATAGAAATACCAGAAAATATTATAGAATATGTTGCTCAAAATATAAAAACTAATGTTAGAGAATTAGAAGGAGCTATTATTTCTTTAATTGCACAATCTTCTTTTAACAAAAAAGAAATTACAATAGAACTTGCAAAAGGTGTTGTAGAAAAATTTGTTAAAAATGTAAAAAGAGAAATCTCTATAGATTATATACAAAAGATTGTATCCGATTATTTTCAGCTTGATTTAGATATTTTACAATCTAAAACTAGAAAAAGACATGTGGTTCAAGCTAGACAATTAGCTATGTTTTTTGCAAAAAAATATACAAAAGCTTCTTTAGCAAATATAGGTTCTCAAATTGGAAACAGAGATCACGCTACCGTTTTACACGCTTGCAAAACAGTAGACAATCTTGCAGCAACAGACAAGCAGTTTAGAGCGTTTGTAGACGATATTCAGAAAAAATTATCTTTATAAAAACCAAATGCTGCTATAATTAAGCGGCATTTATTTTTAACTATTTATAGAATGCCCATAAAAATTGTAATGGTATGTTTAGGCAATATTTGCCGATCGCCACTAGCAGAAGAAATATTAAAATCTAAACTACCTAAAGATAAGTTTAGTATAGATTCTGCTGGAACTGGCAGTTGGCATGTTGGCAGTTTGCCAGATAAACGCTCAATAGAAACAGCTGCTAAAAATGGCCTTGACATTACAAACCAAAGAGGTAGACAATTTACCGCAATAGATTTTAATACTTTTGATTATATTTATGTAATGGATAATTCTAACTACAAAGATGTAATTGCGTTAGCTCCAAATTTAGAGGCTAAAAACAAAGTAGATTTAATTTTAAATGCTCTTTTTCCAAAAAAAAATATAGATGTTCCAGATCCTTATTATGGTGTTCAGAATGGATTTGACCAAGTATATAACATGTTAAATGACGCATGCGAAATTATAGCAAAAGATTTAATACAAAAACACACTTAAAATGAAACCGGTTACTTTTACAGGAAAATTATATTTAATACCAACAACTTTAGGAGATAATGCTCCAGAAGAAGTATTGCCTTATACCGTTAAAAAAAACATAGATTTCATAACCGATTATATTGTTGAAAACGAAAAAACTGCTCGAAAGTTTATAAAAACTATTCATCCCGAGAAAGAACAGTCTTCTTTAAGAATAAGTCTTTTAAATAAAAGAACAGAAGAATCTGAATATAACGACATGTTAAAACCTTGTTTTGAAGGTAAAAATGTTGGATTAATGAGCGAAGCCGGTTGTCCTGGAATTGCAGATCCTGGAGCAGTTATTGTAAAAATAGCACATCAAAAAGGAATTCAAGTTGTTCCATTAGTTGGTCCGTCATCTATATTACTAGCCTTAATGGGTTCTGGTATGAATGGTCAGAGTTTTGCTTTTAATGGCTATTTACCTATAGATAAATCTGAAAAAAAAGCAGCTTTAAAATATTTCGAAAAACATTCTTTAGACAAAAACCAGTCGCAATTATTTATAGAAACTCCGTATAGAAATAATAAATTAATTGAAGATTTAGTTCAGATATTAAGTCCTTCTACGTTGCTATGCATTGCTGCAGATATTACATTGCCTACAGAATACATTAAAACACAAAGAATTTCAGATTGGAAAAAAACAAAAATAGATTTACACAATCGCCCTTGTATTTTTATATTACATAAAGATTAATTGTTTTTAATTTTAACTTTGGCAACTCTACTTGCTTTAATTTTAGAAACGTCATATCCTCCAAATTTATGAATATAACTTCTAACCGATGTTCCAAATTTATCTTTAGAACCTCTATTACCATTACTGTATAAAAACTTTTTAACAGAACCTGCTCCGCCAAGATGTGCCGCAGCTATTAACCCTGACTCTGTAATGATTATTCCTTTAATAATTTGACCATCAAACTTTTTAATTTCTTTTCTAAGCTCGTATTTATTAATTGCAACTAGTGCATTAAAAGCTTTTTCTTGAACTAACGGATTATTTATAAAAACTGTAGAATCGTTTATACCAATTGTTCTTAAGGTTCTTATACCAAATTGGTATTTACCCATGTAACCAAGAGAATTAACTAATTTGTATTGACCTCTAGATTCTTTAAAAGCAAGTGCTTGTTTAAAACCTATATATGTTTTACCCGTTTGCGGAATTTTATAGTTAATGTATTCTACTTCTATTTTAGATGGAACTTTATATTCTAAACCGCTCTTGTTAGGGTTTACATGAAACCCTTCAAGCAACTCAAACTTAAATGGCTTAAAACTTAAACTGATAAGTAAAACCAAAAAAGCTATACAGCTATAAAATGTCCATTTATTAAGCTTTAGCATTCAATTGTATTTCTCAGTGTTAAATTAACCCTGATATTATCAATTGCAAATATAACACATTTTTTATAAATGTGATTTTCAATCAGTTAAACGGTTGTTAAAAATAGATGAAGTAGAATTTTATATGGCTATTTCTGAGCATAAAACGGTATTTTTTCTGCCTTTGTTTAATGAATCTGATGGTAATTGAGTTTGATAAAAAGCTAAAAACGTTACAAAATTTACTACAAAAACCCATTATTTTACTGCAGTTTGTTTATTTAACCAGTTTGCGTATTTTTTAGCATTTATATTATGTTCTGATAACGTTGTAGCAAAATCATGGTAACCAAAATTAGTTACACTAGCACAAAAATAAATATAGTTATGTTGCTCTGGACTTAAAACAGCATCTATAGAACTTACATCTGGCATAAAAATTGGTCCTGGAGGTAAACCAATATTTCTATATGTGTTATACGGATTAGCAACCTCTAAATGCTTGTAATACACCCTTTTAATTACTTGATTAAAGTTGTTTGTTTCTTGTTTAAATGCGTAAATAACAGTTGGATCGGCCTGTAAAGGCATTCCTATTTTTAATCTGTTTAAATATACTTTTGCAACTCTAGGTCTTTCGTCTACTTTTGCCGTTTCTTTTTGCACAATAGAAGCTAAAGTTACCGCTTCTAAAGGGCTTAAGCCTTGTTCTTTTGCTTGTGCAACTTTTTCGTCTGTCCAGAATTTATAATATTCTTTAGCTAGTTTATCTCTAAATTTTGTTGGTGTTACATCCCAATAAAACTCATATGTATTTGGCATAAACATGCTTATAACAGCAGCTTCTGTCATTTTATGTTCTTCTAAAAAACGTTTGTCTTTAATTGTAGTTAATAATGCTAAACTATCTACTTCAAGTTGTGTGCTAATTCTACCTACAAAATCTTCTAGACGCTCTTGGTTGTTAAATCTAACTTTTACGGGAACACTTCTTCTTAAAGACGTAACAATGTCGTTCGTATTCATTCCGTTTGTTAAAATAAACTTACCCGGAATTACATTATGTATTAACCCTCTTTGTTCTGCTAACGACTTAAATTTTTCTATATCTTTAATATATGGAGCAATTATAGTTAGTAAACTATTAAAATCTGAATTTGTTGGAACGTACACAAAAATTTCTTTTTCTGTAAACGAAGTGTTTTTAGTAAATACTATATTATAAACTTTGTATCCAAAATATGAAACTGCAACTAAAGCAATAAGAGGTAAATATAAAGCTATTTTTTTAAAATTCATTTTAATTAATATTTGTATCGTTTATTAACTGATATAATTCTTCATTTTGATAGGCTGTACCACTATAAATCCAATCTTTTTTAATGCCTATTAATTCGAAGCCAAATGTAATAAAAAGTGTTTTACTTGCAGAATTATTATATGCTATATTTGCGTATAATTGGTGTAAAAAAAGCACATTAAATGCATAATTTATTAGTAAAGAAAGTGCTTGACTACCAAATCCTTTGTCTCTATTTTCTTTATTTTTAATTAAAATACCTAATCCTGCTCTTTTATTTTTAACATCAAAATCAAACAAATCTATTAAGCCAATAGCCTCAAAACTATCTTTTTTACATATAACTAGCCTTAATTGTTTGGCTTCATAAATATCTAAATGTGCATTTTCTAGGTATTTTTTTATTATAAATCTGCTATATGGAGTTTGGGTTTGACTAACTTCCCAATTAGAAGTATCGTTCTCTAATTGATAAACAAACTCTAAATCTTCTGTTTCTAGAGCTCTTAAATAAATATCTTGGCTGCTTAGTTTTATCATTATTACATTTCAAGTTGGCCTTTAAATACAAATTTAGCTGGACCAATTAAAAATACATCTTTATATACGTTATCAATTTTATTAAAAGTCACTTTTAATTTTCCTCCTAAAACATTCATTTTCAAACTGGTTTTGTTTGTTTTTCCTGTTTCGTATAAAGCAATAGCAGCAGCAGTAACGCCTGTTCCGCAGGCTAATGTTTCATCTTCTACGCCACGTTCGTATGTTCTTACATCAAATTCATCATCGGTAACATATTGTACAAAATTTACATTGCTACCTTCTTTACCATATAAATTACTGTATCTAATTAATGCACCTTCTGTTTTTACATTTACATTTTTTACATCCTCTACAACTACAACATGATGTGGCGAGCCTGTATTTAAAAAAGTATAATTCTCTTGCACATTAATTATTTTTACATCTATCATTTGCAACGAAATAGTATTGTCTGTATTTATTGTTGCATAATGTTCTCCATCGACTGCATTGAATTTTGTTTGACTAGAAATCATGCCTAATTTTTGTGCAAAAGCAATAATACATCTACCGCCATTGCCACACATAGAGCCTTCGTTACCATCTGCGTTGTAATATACCATGTTAAAATCTAGGTCTTTGTCGTTTTCTAATAAAATTAATCCATCGCCTCCAACGCCAAATCTTCTGTCGCAAATAAGACTTATACCCTTTATGTCTTTTTTAGGAAAAAAATTATCGCGATTATCTATCATGATAAAATCGTTTCCAGCACCTTGGTATTTGTAAAAAGTTAAATTCATTATAATCTTTTGTAAATAATAATTATATGTAAGTTCGAGTAATAAGTGCGACACACATAAATATTTTTAAATTTATCTTTTGAAAGAAAGCATCATATAAAATGACACTTCTTTTCTTCAGATTTTAAAGTGTGTAGCCAAATGTATAAACAATTAATAGAAGAAAAAAGATTTCTTTTTAAAATTAGAAAAATAAAATATAACAAGAAACATAATTTTATACTTTAAAAAACTAATGGATAAAAAAGCATAAAAAAACTTTACGAAAACGATTGAAATCTATACTTTTGCACCAAATCATTATACAACACAAACTACATTACTTTCATGAACAATACATCTTTATACGAAAAAGAACTTTCTTTTCAGGCAGACAGAAGAAGGGCTGGCGTTGAATTGATTAAGATTATTAGTGATTTATGGTACGATAAATCGATCGAAATGGTACTGTTTAGAAACCAATTAATAGATAAAAACGTATCAGAAATACTAAATCTACACGAATATGCTGGAGAATTTATAGGAAAACCTATCACTATTTTTGACTCTGTAGAGATTGCAAGAGAGGTTTTAACATTAGACTTGCCTCCTTCTAAATTAGATTTAGGAAAGTTAACTTTTGAGTATCATTTAGAAAATGATACATACAATGATGTAAAAGCATTTGTTGTAGATAAATTAAAAAACGCAAAAGATGTTGACTCTATTTTACCAAAAGACGTTGTATTATATGGTTTTGGAAGAATTGGTCGTTTGTTAGCAAGAGAACTAATGTCTAAAACAGGAAAAGGTAATCAGTTGCGTTTAAGAGCAATAGTTACACGTGATAAAAATGATGCTACTATTCTTGAAAAAAGAGCTTCGCTTTTAAGATATGATTCTATTCATGGCGATTTTATGGGAAGTGTAGTTGCCGATCACAAAAACAATGCTTTATTAATAAACGGAACTACTGTGCATATTATATCTGCTAACAGTCCAGAAGAAATAGATTATACAGCATACGGCATTAAAGATGCTTTAATAATTGACAATACGGGAGCCCTTACAACAGAAGAAGCATTAAGAAGACATTTATCTTCTAAAGGAGCTTCAAAAGTATTATTAACAGCTCCAGGAAAGGGAGTGCCAAATATTGTACATGGCGTAAACCATAAAGAATACAATCCAGATACGGTAGATATATTTTCTGCAGCATCTTGTACAACAAACGCGATTACTCCTATTTTAAAAGCAGTAGAAGACACTCTAGAAGTTGTAAAAGGACATCTAGAAACAATACATGCTTATACAAACGACCAAAACCTTGTAGATAATATGCACAAAAAAAACCGAAGAGGTAGAGCTGCAGCATTAAACATGGTTATTACAGAAACTGGTGCAGGAAGTGCGGTAGCCAAAGCTTTACCAAGCTTAGCAGGTAAACTTACTTCTAATGCAATTAGAGTTCCTGTTCCGAATGGTTCGTTAGTTGTTTTAAGTCTAGAAGTAAAAAAGGCTACTTCTGTAGAAGAGGTAAACAACATCATGAAAAAATATGCACTAGAAGGAGAGCTTGTAGAGCAAATTAAATACTCGTTAAACAACGAGTTAGTTTCATCTGATATTGTTGGAACATCTGCTCCAGCTATTTTTGACAGTAATGCAACTATAGTATCTGCAGACGGAAAAAACATTGTTCTCTATGTTTGGTATGATAACGAATATGGCTACAGCCACCAAGTTATTAGACTTGCAAAATATATTGCTAAAGTTAGACGATATACATATTACTAGTAGTTAACGAACCGGTCAGGGCTTGCCGCAGTGGCGGATTAAATGCTCTTAACTGTCGCCCAGCACAAAGTTAATTAAATGTACAAAAGTTTCGTTACGCACTGAACCCGCCATTGTCGGCAAGCTAATGTTGAGCAGAAGTTTTTCTCATTTCGTCTGCGTAATAATCCAATTTGTAATTTCTGTCAATGCTGTTGGTGAAAATGTCTGTTCAATTTTAGCGTATTCTTCTGGTGAACCTGTTTTGCATTCTTGAAATAGATGATTAAGATTAGGTAATTCCTTTATTGTTACTTTCTTATTACCTCCTTTTTCTAAACCTTTTTTAATTGCTTCTAAATTCACTTTAGATGGAACTTGTAAATCTTTCTCTCCATTTAAAGCTAAAACAGGACATTTTACTTTTTCTAAAATAATTGCTGGATTGTACTTAATAAAGTATTGCATCCAAGGACTTGTAAGTTGGTCAACTTGCAATTTCACAAAATCATCTTCACTCATACCTGCTGGTCTTTCTGATTCAGGAGTATCCTTTAAGATTTGTTTTATATATGCTGTTAAGTCAGTTTTTAAAGTTTCCGAATTGGTTGATTTTGTTACAATGTCAAATGCCCCTTTATTAAAAGCTAAGCCCTTTTGTAATTTTTCATCGCTAACTCCAGATGCTTTCTCAATTAATTCTTTTTGCAATAACAATAATTGATCTCCCGGTATTCCTGTTCCTGCTAATAGTACAATAAAGCTTATGTCTTTTGATTTTGCCGCAACCATTGGCGCTATTATACCACCTTCGCTGTGACCGATTAATCCGATTTTCTTTTTATTGATTTCTTTTCTTGTTTTCAAATATTTTATTGCTGATTCAACATCTGAAGCAAAATCTAATGAAGTAGCTGTTTTAAAATCTCCTTTAGATTCTGCTGTTCCTCTATCATCGTATCGCAAAACTGCAATTCCATTTTTAGTTAAATGGTCTGATAAAACAAGAAACGGTTTGTGTCCTAATAATTCTTCATCTCTGTTTTGTGGTCCACTTCCAGTGATTAAAATAACAACAGGAAAGTTACCTTCTTTTTTAGGTAATGTTAGTGTTCCTGCTAATGTTATTTTATCTTTTGTATTTTCAAAAGTTATTTCTTCCGAATAATAAGGATAAGGTTTTATTGGCTCCTGAGGTCTAATTATTGCTTTCTTTTCAATTTTTTCTCTGGATAAATTCATTGGAAAAGATTGTCCACCTTGTTTAAATGTACCTATAATACTATTATCTTTAAGTTCTCCTGTATATGTAATTCCTGCATTTGTAACTTCAAGTTTTAAGGTTGAGTTTTCAAATGTTGTAGAAGTTACAGGAATTCCTTTTGCTCCTTGGTCTGGGCTGTCCATAGTTGAAGTATAACCCTTGTCAGATTTAGAAATATTAAATACAAGTCTTAATTGAGTTCCTTGAACTGTCAATGAACCATTCCATTGTCCAGTAATGTCCTGTCCATACATTGATAATGTTGTCAAAACTGTCAGTAAAAATAATGCTGCTTTTTTCATTGTTGATGTTGTTATGTGTTGGTTTTAAAATTTCTGCTAACGGTTTTGTGTATGGTTTGTTGCGTGGTTTAAGTACCTAATTTAGCAAATAAAAACCAAACCTGCCTGCCGGTAGGCAGGTAGAAAATCCGCGAGGATTTTTGTAAGTAAGCTAGAACTAGCAATAAACTATACGCGTTATTCTATGCCGTTTTTCTTCTCTTTTTTAAATATAATGTATGAATATACGATTGGTATGATGGTGATTATTCCTGTAATTATTAAAAATATTATAAAATTCGGCTTTTTATCTAAAATCAAACTCGTTAATACAACAATAATTCCACCTATAAACCACATTTTTCCACCTAATTTATGTGTTTCTTTCCAAACTGTTTCATTTTCAAGAGTCCAAGGTGTTCTAATTCCAATAAAATAATTTGCTTTTATTGTTTTGAAATAATTGCCAAGAATAATGTATAATATCCCGATTAATAATACGATGTAATTTGGATTAGTGAAAGATTGGTTTTTTGCTGAATAAATTATAAACAAAGCTAAAATTGACATAAAAGTGGTCAATAAAACCTTTATGGTATGAAGTTTATTTCCCATTTTATTCAGGTTGTTTTTTGGGTCAATTTTTGGAACTACTAAAAAAATAACATATACAAGTAAAGGCAATAAGATTGGTATTATTATAAGTTCTATTTTATCTCCATATCTGTCTATTTCCCCTTTTATATTCCAATGCATAGGGACTTTTTCAGGTAATTGATTCCAGATATATGCTAAGTAAAGAAATGGTAATAATACAATTGCAATTAGTGGTAATTCTTTTTTAAGTTTCATATGTAGATATTTATTTTTTTTTAATTGTCATATGAAATACGCCAGTTTATTGAAAATCTTTATTCGTGTTTTTGTTTTCGGAAACATGGCTATTTCATAATTTATTTTTTTAGTGTTAGTATCCAGTTTATTAAATCTTCTAATATGCTGGTGTTCAATGTGTATTCTACAAATTGCCCTTTTTTCTCGCTTGTTATTAAATCAGCTCTTTTTAAAATGTCAAGATGATGTGAAATACTTGGTTTCGATATATTGAATCTTTCTGCAATTTCTCCTGCATTCATATCTTTCTCTTTTAATAATTCGACAATCTGTCTGCGGGTTTTATCATTAAGAGCTTTAAATAGAGAATTCATTTATTTAGTTATTTAGACAAATATATAAATATTATTTTAAATTTCCAAATGTTTTCGTTTTTTAAATTGCATAGAACGTTTTTGTATATGATTTGTGTGACTTAAAAATCATAGATTTTTCCGGCGAAGTAAATTGCTTGTTGAATGTTTGTCGGTTTGTACTAAATCCTATTTGAGCATAAATTATATGCGGTGTTGTAACACGTTAATTTCGTCTATTTTTTACGAATTCATATGTGTTTTCTACTCCTTTATTTGTCAATTCTATGTGTTTTTTAAAAAACTCTGGCAATGAGCACTTTTCATTCCAGATTTCCTTGACCTTTTCCATATCAGACGAATGGTCAAGTATAGATTCCATATATCTTGTTTCGATTTGTTCATAATGAACAACTTTTTTTCTTCTTTCATTGAATTCCTTGAAGTCAGAATCTTTAAACTGAAATAACCAGTTCAGATTCTCGTTTTCAGAATTATTCGCTCGAATTTTGTCAATTACGTTAGCAAACATTATAAATCTAGGATTTGAAAATTCAGTTGGAAATTCAGTCGCAATTTTATCTCCAATTCTGTCCCAAAAATTATAAAGTTTTTCATAACAAAAGCTAGCGTACATTGAATATAAAGAATCATATAAATTCTGAAAATATGTTGCTCTTTGTTTACCCATAAAATATTCTGATTCCGTTATTGGATTATTTATGAGTGGTCTCAAAGTGTATAAAATTCCAGTCGAGTAAATTAAATCCGCTTGAATAAAATCAATATCTCTAGTTATATTAAAATCTAATCTAGCATCCGTAGCTTTTTCTCCAATAAAAAAAGGATTACTTTTAATTTTATCAGCATTTTCATTCAATCCATTTTCCTTGATACTCTCAGAAATTAAATTGTAAAAACCAGTTATTATTTCCTTTTCTTTTTCGTGCACTTTGTCGTTTTAGGTTTTTCGGTAATGTGTTACAACTTGTTATATCCTTTCAAATATAGCTGTTTATTATACCTAATTCCCGGATAACCGTATGTTTTTGTTATTTTTATCCGTTTCAACCATGCTTTTTACCGCCAGGTCTAACGGACTCTCAATTTTTAGTAAATCTTTTTTTGTAACATGGGTATAAATCATCGTGGTTTCGGGTTTTGCATGGCCTAATAATTCTTGTATATAGCGCAAATCAATGCCGTTTTCCAATAAATGTGTGGCATACCTGCCTGCCATGCCTTCGGTAGATAAACCGGCAGGCAGGACTGTGTCGTAAAGTGTGCGGCGTTACGTTTTTTTTAATTTTTGCAATTTTACTTGATCGGTGTAAAAATGTTATTTTCCTTTCACCACCAACACAAACTCACCTTTTGGCGGTTTTTTTTCAAAATGATGAATAACTTCGGCAACGGTTCCTCGAATGTTTTCTTCGTACATTTTTGTTATTTCGCACGATACAGAAATTGCTCTTTCGGCTCCAAAATAAGTAATAAAATCATTTAAGGTTTTGAATAATTTATGGGGTGATTCATAAAAATCATGGTACGCGTTTCTTCTTTCAACTCAAGAAATCTAGTTTGTCGGCCTTTTTTAATGGGTAGAAATCCTTCAAAAATAACAATCAGCTAATTTATAGAACTCCCCTTAAATTTAAGCTCTTCCGGCAGCAATTAAGTTTAGAGCAGAACCTGCCTTAAACCATTCTATTTGTCCGTTGTTGTACGTATGGTTTGCCATAATTACATCTTTAGAATCATCTGCATGAACGAACTCTAATGTTAATGGTTTTCCTGGTGCAAAAGAAATTAAATCTAAGAAATTGATAGTGTCGTTTTCCTGAATTTTATCGTAATCTGCTTCGTTAACAAACGTTAAACCTAACATGCCTTGTTTTTTAAGGTTCGTTTCGTGAATACGAGCAAACGATTTTACTAAAACAGTCGTAACGCCAAGAAAACGTGGCTCCATTGCGGCATGTTCACGAGAAGAACCTTCGCCATAATTATGATCTCCTATAACAACAGAAGGTACACCTGCCGCTTTATACGCTCTTGCAACAGCAGGAACAGCATCATAAGCTCCAGTTAATTGATTTTTAACTGTATTTGTTTTTTGGTTGAATGCATTGATGGCACCAATTAACATATTATTCGAGATGTTATCTAAATGTCCGCGAAAACGCAACCATGGTCCAGCCATAGAAATATGGTCGGTAGTACATTTTCCGAAAGCTTTGATAAGCAATTTAGCACCTGTAATATTTTTTCCGTTCCAAGGTAAAAACGGAGCTAATAATTGTAAACGTTCTGAAGTTTTGCTAACAGAAACTTGAATACTTGAACCATCAGTTGCCGGTGCTTGAAAACCTGGATCTTCAACATCAAATCCGTTTTCAGGTAATTCATCACCTGTTGGCACTTCCAACATCACTTCTTCACCATCTTCGTTAATTAATGTATCTGTCAATGGATTAAACCCTAAATTACCTGCAATCGCCATAGCGGTTACCAATTCTGGCGAACCTACGAAAGCTAATGTATTTGGATTTCCATCGGCACGTTTAGAAAAATTACGGTTGAAAGAATGAAGAATAGTATTGCGTTCTTCTTTTTCAGCACCTTCTCTATCCCACATTCCGATACATGGTCCGCAAGCATTTGCAAAAACAGTTGCTCCAATTTTATCGAAAATATCGATAAATCCGTCACGTTCTATAGTATAACGCACTACTTCAGAACCCGGAGTAATGGTAAATTGAGATTTTAGTTTTAATTTTTTATCGATAACTTGTTTCGCCAATGATGCCGCACGAGAAATATCTTCGTAAGAAGAGTTGGTACAAGAACCAATCAAAGCTACTTGAATATTTAAAGGCCAGTTATTTTTGATGGCTTCTTCTTTCATTTTAGAAATCGGCGTAGATAAATCTGGCGTAAAAGGTCCGTTTAAATGTGGCTCTAATTCTGATAAGTTGATTTCGATTACTTGGTCAAAATACAATTCTGGATTAGCATACACTTCAGCATCACCGGTTAAATAGGGTGCAATTTTATCTGCAGCATCAGCCACATCAGCTCTGTTAGTAGCACGCAAATAACGTCCCATTGAAGCATCATAGCCAAAAGTAGAAGTAGTTGCACCAATTTCGGCACCCATATTACATATAGTCCCTTTTCCTGTGCAAGACATAGAAGTAGCGCCTTCGCCAAAATATTCCACGATAGCACCTGTTCCGCCTTTTACAGTAAGAATTCCGGCAACTTTAAGGATAACATCTTTTGGAGCCGTCCAACCAGAAAGTTTTCCTGTCAATTTTACTCCAATTAATTTAGGAAATTTTAATTCCCATGCCATTCCTGACATTACATCAACAGCATCAGCTCCACCAACACCAATTGCTACCATTCCTAATCCACCAGCATTTACAGTATGCGAATCAGTTCCAATCATCATTCCTCCTGGAAATGCATAATTTTCTAATACAACTTGGTGAATAATTCCAGCTCCTGGTTTCCAGAAACCAATTCCGTATTTATTTGATACTGACGAAAGAAAATCAAAAACTTCATTACTTTGCGTTTTGGCTCTTGCCAAATCGGTTTTTGCATCAACTTTGGCTTGAATTAAGTGATCGCAATGAACGGTTGTAGGAACTGCCACCTTAGATTTACCAGCATGCATAAATTGTAACAATGCCATTTGAGCCGTTGCATCTTGACAAGCAACTCTATCCGGAGCAAAATCTACATAATCTACGCCTCTTTTAAAAGCTTGTGTAGGTGTTTTTTCCCATAGATGAGAATATAAAATCTTTTCAGATAAAGTAAGTGGTTTGCCAACTAACTCACGAGCTTTGTCTACTCGTTCTGCCATAGTAGCATACACTTTTTTAATCATTTCAATATCAAAAGCCATATATTTGATTATTTTTTATGTTTGTATGCAAATTTACGAAATCGGAATCAAAATAGAAAATTATTAGTTATATATCTTATATTCTAACTTTTATTTTACGAAAAGTCATTTTTGACCAATTATTTTCAATAAAAATCATTTAAAGTCCTCAATAATGAATATTTCACAATTTTTACATCGCTACAAATTAATATAGAATTGTTTCAGATTCGTTACCCAACAAATACTAGTATAAAAAAAGGACTTTCATTGGTATGAAAGTCCTTTTTTATATTCAATATCTTATAGTTTACATTAGTTGCTGAATAATTTGTTCGATACTTAATCCTTCGGCATCAGCTTTGTAGTTTTTTACAACCCTATGGCGTAAAATACCTTCGGCAACAGCCTTAACATTCTCTATATCCGGCGAAAATTTACCGTTAAAAGCAGCATGAGCCTTAGCTGCTAAAATTAAGTTTTGAGAAGCTCTAGGACCTGCACCCCAATCTATATAATTTTTAACCAAATCTGTAGCAAAATTATTATCTGGTCTTGTTTTACTTACTAATTTAACTGCATATTCTATTACATTATCGGCAACAGGAATACGTCTGATTAGTTGCTGAAAATCTATTATTTCTTGAGCCGTAAACAATGGGTTTATGGTATTATTTACATTAGAAGTGGTTCTTTTTACTACTTGCACTTCTTCTTCAAAAGAAGGGTAATCTAGTTTAATAGAAAACATAAAACGGTCTAATTGAGCTTCTGGCAACGGATAGGTTCCTTCTTGTTCTATAGGGTTTTGTGTTGCCAATACAAAATAAGGCAAGCTTAATTTGTAGTTTTGACCTGCAATAGTTACCGCACGTTCTTGCATGGCTTCTAATAAAGCAGCTTGTGTTTTTGGTGGTGTTCTATTAATCTCATCTGCAAGGATAATGTTAGAAAAAATTGGACCTTTTAAAAATTTAAATTGTCTGTTTTCATCTAAAATTTCGCTTCCTAAAATATCCGAAGGCATTAAATCTGGTGTAAACTGAATGCGTTTAAAATCTAAACCAAGAGCTTGAGCCAATGTGTTTACCATTAGTGTTTTTGCCAAACCTGGCACGCCAACTAGCAATGCATGACCTCCCGAAAAAATACTTAAAACAATTTGGTCAATAACATGATCTTGCCCTACAATTACTTTTGCTATTTCTCTTTTTAACTCGTTTTGTTTACTAACTAAACGTTCTATTGCAGCTACATCTGACATAAATTTTATTCGTTTTGAATTATAAAGGTTTGCTTATTTTTTTAACCAATTGTTAGCAAATCCGCAATTTCTGTATTCTCCGTTAATACGAATATATGTTTCTAAGATGTTTTCTGTAGACCATTTTTCTATCGCTTTAATTTGTTTTTCTTTTAAAGCTAGTTCTTTAATTTTTAAATAATCTTGACCGTAATCTGCTTTGTGTTCGTTTATACGGTTTGTAACCATCATTATTTTATATTTTTTAGTCCCTTTTTGATCTTCGTCTACATAAGGAGCAGAAACTTCGTTTTCTTTTAAGTTTGATACTTGAGCATATAAAGCTGGATCCATTTTAGTTAATTCGAATTTAGAATCAAGGGTTTTAGGGTTTAATAACACACCTCCATTTGTTCTTGTTTCTTTTTCGTCTGACATTGTTCTGGCAGCTTCTGCAAAAGTAAGCTCTCCATCTTTTATTCTTTTTTGAATAAGTGTTGCTTTTTCTTTAGCCTCTTTTAAATCTTGGTCTGTTACTTTAGGTGTTAACAAAATGTGTCTTAAATCTAAATCTTGACCTTTAATTTTTTCTACATATATAATATGGTATCCAAACTCTGTTTCAAATGGTTTAGAAATCTCACCTTCGTTTAAGCTAAAAGCAACATCTTTAAATTCTTTTACAAAAGGTGTTTTTCTATTCATTTTATAATAACCACCATTTGATCTAGAGCCTGGATCTTGCGAATATAAAACAGCTCTAGTGTTAAAACTTGCACCGTCTATAACTTCTTGCCTAATTTGATTTAGTCTGTCTATTACCTTTTGCTTTTCTGCATCTGATACTTTTGGTTCTATTACAATTTGCGAAACTTCCATCTCTGCACCAAAAATTGGTAGTTCGCCTTTGTCTAAAGTTTTAAAAAATGTACGCACTTCTTCTGGCGTCATTTCTACTTTACCAATTACCTTATTACGCATTTCTGCAGCTAATTTGCTTAGTTTTAAAACATCAAAGAATGTAGCTCTAAAGTCTTCTTCTGATTTTTTGTTGTAGAATTTTAACACTTTTTCCATAGAACCAATTTGCTCTAGCATATATGCAATACGTTCTTCTGACATGCCTTGAATTTCTTGGTCTGTTACTACAATTGTAGTGTCCAGTTTTGCTTGATGTGCATATAAACGTTCTTCCATTAGTTTACCTAATAGTTGGCAACGCGAAATTTCTTTAATAGAAATGCCTTGTGTAGAAAGTTCTACATATTCTAAATCAATATCCGAATCTAAAATAATATAATCTCCAACGGTTGCAATAACTCCGTCTATTTTTTTACGGTTTGATTTTTTTACCGTATCTGTTTTTACTACTGCCTTTTCTTGAATCACTTCTTGAGCTTGACCCATTATTGAAAAGCAGATTGCAAAGCTTGTAAGCAGCAATGTCTTATTTATAAATCTCATATTTGTTGTTTTTAATAGCATCTTCTGTAATTTCCTTTTCGAATTTTTTAATTAAATCTAATTTTCTTTTGTTTATTATTATTTCTTTAAGTGTCCCTTTTATAAAATCGAACGGACTAACCTCATTTCTGTCTATAACATTACTTACTTTGACCAAATATACATTTTCTGTATCTGGAAACTGATATGATTTGCCCGAAGCAATAAAATCATCTCTATTATCTGGTGTAATAAATGGTAATTTTTTAAATACTTGATCCATATCTACCCAAATTGAATCGTTTAATGCAGAACTTTTAAAATGCATTTGATAGGTTTCCCAAAATTTTTCATCTTTTGATGATTTGTTGTAAAATTTACTTTTAATTAACTCAAATTTAGGGTGCAATTTTGGTAAGTTTATGTAACGTAGCCTTACTAATGACCCTGTTGTTTTAAAGTTTTCTTTATTTTCGTTATAGTATTCAACCAATTCTTTTTTGGATACAATTGTGTCTACTTCGCGTTGTACAATATCCTCTATATAGGCTCTTGTGTATAAATCTACTTTGTATTGTTCTAATAAAACATTGAAATCTTTTTGGTTTTCGTTGCTTAGATTTAATTCTGCTTTACTCATTAACAGTTTTTGAGTTGCCCATCTGTTAATGTAATTTTTTACAATACTAATACTGTCTTTTTTAGAAGTTCCTTCCGGAATTAACCCTGCAATCTCACTTTCGTATAAGTACACTTCTCCTACACGAGCAAGAGTGTTGGGTTTTTGCTCTGATTTAAAATAGTTACATGCTTGTAACGTTATAAACAGTAAAAGTAGTGTTGCTTTCCGCATTTTTATTTGTTTAATTGTCTTTTTACTCTTTCAAATACAGCTTGGTTTACTTTAATTTCGAATTCGTTTTTTAATTGAGCTACCCAATTTTTTTCTAAGAACTGTTGGTAGTCGTTTATTACTCTGGCTTTTATTTCTTTTAATAATTTAGCACCTGCGGGTTTTATTTCTTTAACCTTTACAATATAATAATAATCTCCTTCTTTCACTATTTTAGAGATTCCTTTTACTAACAAAATTGTTTTAGGTAAAGCCGAATGCTCTTCTTCAAAAACGCCTTCTTGCACCATTATTTCTACCGCTTTATCTTTGTTAAAAGTTGTTTTAAGCATTTCTGCCGATGCCTCTTTTTTAATAAGTTTTACTGCATTTTTTAGTATTTCTTCTTTAGTAGCAGAAACTATTTGCACATCGTATCTGTTTTTCCATTGGTATTTTGAGCTGTTCTTTAAAAAGAATTCTTCTAATCCTACCGAATCTTTTTTAGAACGGTCCCATATTTCTTTTTCCATTAAATCAAACAACAACAAGCCATCTCTATACTCTTCCATAACTGCTGCAAATTCTGAAAACTCGTTTTCTAGATTTACATCATAAAAGTCTTGTAGTTTTTGGTCGATGTAAGTGTTTAAATGGTATTCTATTACTTTGGCAATAGGTTTTATTTGACTCGGACTTTTTTGTTGCTCTTTTAAATGCTCTAAAAAGGTTATTGTTTTTAATTTTTCTGAAGCAAAAACAACTAAATCACCTTCAAGCTCTTTTGTATTAGTTGGCAGTTCCCATTTCATGTCATAAAACAAATTGTTTACGGCTTTGTTTACTTTAACAAGTTCTGCTTTATTAATTTTTACAGGGTATTTTGTCTTTATTTTATCAAGCAGAGAAGCAGTTATACGTCTAGATCTTTCGTCTTTACTAATTTTAGATTCTAAGTCTGGTTTTGATTCTTCTAGGGTTGGCGATGCGTGTTTTTCTACAAATTTTAAAATGTGCCATCCAAACTGTGTTTCTACCGGTTTAGAAATAGGATTTTCTTTAGAGAGTAAAAAAGCAGTGTCTTCAAACGCTTCCGAGCTAATTTGTCCAGAACCAAATTTGTTTAATAATCCGCCTTTAGCTGCCGAAGACTTATCGTCTGAAAATTGCTTTGCTAAATCTTCGAATTTTTCTCCTTGTTGTAGTTTGGTGTATATTTCTTGAATGGTGTTTTTTGCTTTTTCTTTTGCAACAACATCATTAGTTTCTGGATTTAACAACATGATATGAGCCACCGTAATCTCTCCTCTATTTGCTCTACTGTCGTGTACAAATATTAAATGATAACCAAAACGTGTGCGAATTGGCTTCGAAACGTTTCCTTTTTTGGTTGTAAAAGCAGCCGTTTCAAACGGGTAAACCATTCTAAATGCAGAAAAATATCCTAGATTACCTTTGTTTTCTTTAGCAGATGGATCTTCGGAAAAAGAGTGAGCCATTGTATTAAAGTCTTCGCCATTAAAAATTTTCTTTCTTAACGAAACAATTTTGTTATAAGCAGCAAGTGTGTCTTCTGGCGAAGCATTTTCGGCAACATTTATTAAAATGTGCGACGCTTTAACCTCAGACTGCATTCTTAAAAAAGCTTCGTCTATTAGTTCTTGCGTTACTTTAGAGTCTGTTAAATAGTCTTTAGCTAATTGTGTTCTGTACGATTTAAGTTCGTTTATATAACTTATATTGTTTTGTAGTCCTAGTTTATTTGCTTTTACAACTTTTAGTTTATAACCCACAAAAAGGTTTAAATAATTTTCTAAATCTTTTTGCGATTCGTCTTTAACGAGGTCTAAGTTTTTTGTGTAAATTCTTTTAAACTCGTCTGTATAAAAGGGTTTATCGTTAATAGTAAACAAAACCTCTTTGTCTTGCTGACTGTATGTTGAGTGCGAAATAAAGGATAACAATAAAAACCAAATACATTTTATTTTCATAATTCTAAGCTGCTTAAATAATGTAAAACGCTGCATTACTACCAAAACAGTAGCAACCTACAAAATTAACAAATCAAACAGATAAAACAAGTATACCCGCTACTATTAACAAAAATTTATTAACGTAAAATGTTTATACATTTTTAGTCAATAAACAGTACTTTTGCAAAGCTTTTAAAAAGAGAATATGAGTTTTAGTGAAGAAATAAAAAGAAGGAGAACTTTTGGTATTATATCGCATCCAGATGCAGGTAAAACAACCTTAACAGAAAAATTATTATTGTTTGGAGGAGCTATACAAGAAGCTGGAGCTGTAAAAAACAATAAAATAAAGAAAGGAGCTACTTCAGATTTTATGGAAATTGAACGTCAGAGAGGTATTTCTGTGTCTACTTCTGTATTGGCGTTTATTTATAAAGACAAAAAAATAAACATATTAGATACGCCAGGACATAAAGATTTTGCCGAAGACACTTTTAGAACCTTAACGGCTGTAGATAGTGTAATTGTTGTTGTAGATGTTGCCAAAGGTGTAGAAGAGCAAACCGAAAAACTAGTAGAAGTATGTAGAATGCGTAACATACCTATAATTATTTTTATTAATAAGTTAGACCGAGAAGGAAAAGATGCTTTTGATTTGATGGACGAAGTGGAGCAAAAGTTAAAATTAACGGTTACTCCGTTGAGTTTTCCTATTGGAATGGGATACGATTTTCAGGGTATTTATAATATTTGGGAGAAAAACATTAATCTTTTTAGTGGCGATAGTCGTAAAAACATAGAAGACACTTTAGCTTTTTCTGACTTACAAAACCCAGAATTAGATAAAATTATTGGCGCTAAAGCAGCACAAAAATTAAGAGAAGAAATAGAATTAATAGACGAAGTTTACCCAAAGTTTAACCAAGATGCCTATTTAAACGGAACTTTACAACCTGTATTTTTTGGATCTGCCTTAAATAACTTTGGCGTTAGAGAATTGTTAGATTGTTTTGTTACCATTGCTCCAACACCACGACCAAAAATGGCCGATGAACGTTTGGTAGAACCCGACGAAAAAACACTAACTGGTTTTGTATTTAAGATACATGCCAACATGGACCCAAAACACCGTGATAGACTTGCCTTTATTAAAATTGTATCGGGGACTTTTGAAAAAAACAAACCATATTTACATGTTCGACTGAACAAGAATTTAAAATTTTCTAGTCCGAATGCGTTTTTTGCAGAAAAGAAAGAAATAGTAGACATTTCTTATCCTGGCGATATTGTAGGATTGCACGATACTGGTAACTTTAAAATAGGCGATACCTTAACCGAAGGTGAAATTTTGAACTTTAAAGGTATACCGAGTTTTTCGCCAGAGCATTTTAGGTATATTAATAATGCCGACCCTTTAAAATCTAAGCAATTAGAAAAAGGAATAGACCAGTTAATGGACGAAGGTGTTGCACAGTTGTTTACCTTAGAGATGAACAACCGTAAAATAATTGGTACCGTTGGAGCTTTACAATACGAAGTTATACAATACCGTTTAGAACATGAATATGGTGCTAAATGTACTTATGAGAATTTTTCTGTTTACAAAGCGTGTTGGGTAAAACCAGAAAATCCTAAAAGTGAAGAGTTTAAGGAGTTTAAACGTATTAAACAAAAGTTTATGGCACACGATAAATACGGGCAATTGGTGTTTTTAGCCGATTCTGAGTTTACGATACAAATGACACAATCTAAATTTCCGACGGTAAAATTATTATTTACATCAGAATTTTAAACATTTATACCTATGTTTTCTTTTTTAAAAAGTAGCGAACGCTTATTTGAACTGTTACCAGATAACTATGTAGATATACATTCGCATTTGTTGTATGGCATAGATGATGGAGCTCAAACAGCCGAAGACACTTTAAAAATAATAAAAAAGCTACAAAATAACTATCGATTTAGCGAATTTATTACGACGCCGCATGTATATAAAACCATGTGGGATAATAGTAAAGATGACATTTTAGCAAAAGAAAAGCAAACTAAAAAAGTACTGGAACAATCTGGTTTAACTATGCCTTTTAAAGCTGCTGCTGAATATATGTTAGACAATCATTTGATGCATTTATTGGCTACCGAAAAATTATTGACCTTAAAAGATAATTATGTATTAGTAGAACTCTCTTTTATAGATGCTCCTATGCAATTATTTGATATAGTATTTGAGTTAAAACTACAAGGTTATGTACCTGTTTTAGCCCATCCGGAACGTTATATGTATTACCATTCGGATATTGCTAAATATAAAAAACTAAAAAAACAAGGGTGTTTGTTTCAGTTAAACTTATTATCGACTACTGGGTATTATGGCGAACATGTAGCTAAAATGGCTGCTACTTTATTAAAACTAGGCATGATAAATTTTGTTGGCTCTGATATACATACCTATAAACAGACTGAATATTTGGGTTTTAGTCCCGATATAAAAGACACAGCCCCTTTAAAAGAGGCTGCCTATTGTAATTTATTATTTCAATCTACTATTATTTAAACATTCGCTTAAACCAAGGTAGGTTTTTTTGTTCTTTATCAAAATCAACACCGTAACCGTAGCCGTAACCGTAGCCGTAGGTATTTTTCCAGTTGGTGTCGTTTAATAAAATAAACATATTAGGCAATTTCTTTTCTTTGTATAATCTGTCTGGAACCGCCAACATGCGTTTGTCTAGATAATTTGCTCTTGCTACATAAATAAAAGTATCGGCATGATTTGCTATTAATAAGGTATCTGTTACCAAACTTACAGGAGCAGTATCTACCACTATATAATCGTACTGCGTTTTTAAATACTCGAATAACTCGTTTACTTTTTTGCTCATTAATAACTCGGCCGGATTTGGCGGAATGGTACCAGCAGACAAGGCGTATAAATTTTGGAATTCGTTTATTTTAACAATGTAATTGTCTAATTCTTCTGGTTTTTTGGTAGAAGCCAAAAAATTAGTAACCCCTTGTGTAGGTACTTGCATGTACTCGTCTAGTTTTGGGTTTCTAATATCCATACCAATTAACAGCACTTTACTACCCGATAAAGATAAGGTACCTGCCAAGTTTGCCGATATAAAGGTTTTGCCCTCTTTAGTAAACGTAGAGGTTACAAAAATAGTTTTAGCTATGCCTTTTGGAACCACGTTTAGCATAAACTCTAAGTTGGTTCTAACAATCCGCATGGCTTCTGCAGTGCTGGTTCTGCTAGCAGGGGGAATTAATTTGTGTGGTGAGTTAAAATTAGGCACATCTCCTAAAAAAGGCACTTTTACTTTGCCCTCTATATCCAACCTGCTCTTTATTTTAGTGTCTAATAAATCTCTTAAATAAATAACTCCAAACGGTATTAATAAACCAACTATAAAAGCACCTAGATAAATTATACTTTTTTTAGGAGATACAGGTTTTTTATCAGCTCTAGCTACATCTATTACTTTTGCATTGGGTTCTGTAACTGCTAATGAAATGGCTGTTTCTTCTCTTTTTTGTAAAAGGTATAAATATAATGCCTCTTTAATTTCTTGCTGCCGTTTTATAATTCTAAACTCGCGTTCTTGCCTTGGTATTTTACTACGTAAAACATTTACTTTGTCTTCTTGTGTTTTTAAATTTTCTTTTTTAATATTTAAAGTTACTTTGTATCTAATTAAATCTTCTTTTAGAATTTCTTTTATGACTGCTACTTTTCTATCTAAAGCTACTATAACAGGATTGCTTATTGTTGAGCTTTTTAATAACCGTTCGCGTTCTATTAACAACATATTGTATTCGTTAATTAATTGGGCAGCCGAAGATCCTTCTAAGTTGATTAAGTTATGGGGCAAAAGCTCTTTAGCAGTACTTTTGGCCAAAAAGTCTAACATAGAATTAATTATTCTTGTTTTAATATCTGTTTCAACAATTTCTTTTTCGTATTCGATAGCACTTTGAGAATAGGCATCTGCCTCAGAAGAAATGTTTGTTAACTTGTGTACTTCTTTAAAGTTTTCTACATCTTTTTCTACATCGTCTAATTCTACCGATAACAATTTAAGTCTTTCGTTTATAAAATTTGAAGTGTTTAACGAGATAAAGTTTTTATCTGCAACAGCTTCTTCGTTGTACATTTGCACATACATGTTTAAAAAGTCTTCTGCCTCTTCTGCCACGGCATCGTTTAACGATAAATCTATTACACTTGTTGTTTTGCTAATTGCACCAACGGTTAATCTACTCTGAATACTATTTACTGCAGCATGCAAATCAACCACCCTAACTTTTAAATTAAAATCTGGGTTGTTGTGTTGTTTTTTATTTGGTTCTATTTCATCTAGGTTTTTATTAACTTTAATGTAACCTAGCTTTGTATTAATTAAAGCCCCATATTTAAACGCTCCTATTAACTCATCTGTTTCATTTACTAAATTAAAAAGGGTTGCCGAGTTGGATTTTATATTGAATGTATAATTTGCTTCGTAAAATTTTTTGTTTTTATCTAAAAACTCAACCGTAATAGGCGAACCCTTGTATACTTTGGATTCTTTAACCCTACCTTGTGCAATATAAAATACATTTAACTCTAAACGTTTTACTACATTTTCTACTAGCGTTCTTGACTTAAGAATTTCTACTTCATTGTCTACATTACTTTTGGCTCCTGTTAATAATGCCAAATCTGAAAAAGCGGCCATTTCTGAGTTCATGCCTCCTTTTTTATCGTCTTTTACTAAAATGGTAATATTGGCTTTATATGCTGGCTCTGTTTTATAGCGAATGTATATATACGCACTAATTAAAACAATAGTAGCACTAATTACAAACCAATACCAATGAATGAGGTATTTATCTAATTCTTCTCTAATCGAAAAATTTTCGCCTTCTTCTTGGTTATTTATTTCTTGATTCATTATCTAATTGTTAATGCTAAAATTGTAATTACTAGAGATAAAGCCGAAAGTGCCACCGTAATATTAGGCCCTACAACCGCTGTATTTAATCTGGTTTTATTTGGCTCAATATACAACACATCGTTTTGTTGTAAATAGTAAAATTCGCTGTTTAAAAATTCGGCGTTTGTTAAATCTATTCTTGTGGTTTTAATAGTACCGTTATTTTCTCTAAGTAATAATATGTTTTTTCTTTTGCCATAAATGGTTAAATCTCCCGCTAAGGTTAATGCTTCTGGAAGCGAAATTCTTTCTGAATTGATAGTAAAAACTCCAGGTCTCGCAACCTCGCCTTGTATTGTGATTCTGAAATTTATAAATCTTATATGCACTAGGGCGTTTGGCACATAATTAGCAAGTATTTTGTTAATTGCCTCGATTGTTTGCTCTTTTGTTTTTCCTAATACATTTATGCTGCCAAGACCTGGCATTAATACATTACCTCTGGCATCTACTAAATATACATTTCTATCGGTTTGTCCACCAGCACCAATAATCATAGGTTCGTTAAAATTAACAACCGTTTCGGGGTTTTCTGCCGTAATGTCTATTTTTAATAAATCGTCTGGCTATATTTTTAATTGGTAGCCTGCGTTTATTTTATATTCTTTGTTGGTCTCTAAGTTACCGTAATACACCATGTTTTTTTTAGCAGAACATGCTGTTAACATAAGCGATACTAAACCAAATATAAAAAACTTTTTTAGTTGCATTTTTATTATTTTAAGCTATTTTTTTGGGGTTATCTAGGATTTCAAATTCAGAATTCAAGCTAATAAATTCGGGCACTAGTTCTTTCATAATTGCAACCATTTCTATTTTAGACAAGTTATTTATGTTTTTATATAAATAACTTATTCTTGTGTTTATTTCTTGTAAATTATTGGTTTCATCTATTGCTATCGTTATTTTTTCGTGGTGGGTTGGTAATCTTTTAGAGTCGCCGTTCAAGAGTTCTTCGTATAACTTTTCGCCTGGTCTTAATCCAATTATTTTAATTTTTATGTCTTTTTCTGGTCTTAATCCCGCCATTTGAATCATTTTAGTCGCTAAATCAATTATTTTAACCGGATTGCCCATGTTAAACATATAAATCTCGCCACCGTTGCCCATAGCTGCCGCTTCTAGCACTAATTGGCAGGCTTCTGGTATCGTCATGAAATATCTAACGACATCAGGATGGGTTATGGTTATAGGTCCGCCATTTTCTATTTGCTTGGTAAACAAAGGCACCACCGAACCGTTTGACCCTAATACATTACCAAAACGAGTAGTAATAAATTTTGTTGCACTTTCTTTTTGTAAGAACTGTATGTATTTTTCGGCAATACGCTTGCTAGCACCCATAACATTGCTTGGGTTTACTGCTTTGTCTGTAGAAATCATTACAAAACGTTCTACGTTATAAGCAACTGCTAAATCTGCCATGTTTTTGGTACCCATAATGTTTGTGCGTATTGCTTGGCACGGGTTTTTTTCCATTAAGGGCACATGTTTGTATGCTGCGGCATGGTAAATTATATTGGGTTTGTGCAACTCTAAAATTTGTTGCATTGTCTCTTTGTCTCGTACGTCTGCTATTATGCTACACAGTTGAATATTTTTTACTTTTTTTTCTAATTCTAGATTTAAGTTGTGTAAAGGCGTTTCTGCTTGGTCTATTAAAATAATTTTTAGCGGTTCAAATTTACACAATTGCCATACAATTTCGCTACCAATAGAGCCTGCAGCACCTGTAACCATAATTGTTTTATTTTTTACTTGTGCCGATATAGATTTGCTATCTAACACAATTGGTTTGCGTTCTAACAAATCTTGAATTTCTATGCTTTTAACCTTGTTCGAAATGTTTTTTTGGTCTTCCCAATTAGTTATTAGTGGTGAATAATAGACCTTAAAGTGGTTGTTTAAACAATCTTCTACCATTTCTAATTTCTCATCGTTGTTGATAGATTTGTCTGCCAAAATTATTCCTTCGGCTCCATTGGCAAACAAGGTTGCCGACACTTTTTTTTGTAAAGAGAACAGTGGTAAGTCTAAAATACGTTTAGGCATTATTGAGGAGGTATCGCTTGAAATAAAACCTAATACATTAAATCGTCTTGGCACCTCTACCTTTAATGCATTAGCAATTGTGACTGCATTGGTATCTGAACCGTAGATTAAAACAGGTGTTAATTTATCTTTGCGGTCTTCAAATAAGTATTGTTCGAAGACTTGTTTGATGATGATTCTGTATAACATCAACCCGCAAAAAACCAACACTGTGTTAAAAAATAATCTTGTGTTTAAAAATAATTTTTGATCAAATAAAATATTACTGCCTGTATTTATCAATAACATAACTACAAACACACCCAATTGCGATAAAAATATTTTTATAGCATCTATAAAGGTCGAGTGTCTAATTATACCCGAATAGGTTCGAAACATCCAAAAGAAAAATAGGTTTATTCCGCAGTAAAACAGGAACGCATAGACTGCATAGTTAAATTCAAGTATTAATTTAATACCTATATCCCTTAACATTATATAAGTGAATAGATTAGCAATAAATACAACTAATATATCTATTGCCAGCACTATCCAGCGTGGTAAATAATGAATATTTGCTAACGAAATTTTATTTGGAATGGCTTGTATAATCAAACTAAAGTCGGCTTTTAATCTTCTAAGGATATAATCTATCATTTTTTTGTTGTTGTAGGTTTGTAGGTAAATTTAGACTATTTTTTTTTAATATTAAAAAAAAATATTAGTTTTCTGTTTTTGGTTATCGGTTTTCCGTTATCGGTTATCTGTTTTCCGTTATCGGTTATCTGTTTTTGGTAAACGGGTTAACGAGAACAGTTTTGGTAAAAGTTTAAAGTTTAAGGTAAAATATAACCTTTTGTTTCTAGCAACCAACAAATGGAAACAATTATCTGTTATCGGTTTTCCGTTATCGGTTAAAAAAAGTTATCAGTTATCAGTTTAAAAAAAAGGTTATTGATTTCTCGTTTATTTTTTTACGAGAACAGAAAATAAAAAAGTTCTAATTAACCCGTTTACCAAAAACAGATAACCGATAACAGAGAACAGTTTTTTTTAAAACTGTGAACAGAAAACCGATAACCGAGAACCGAGAACCGATAACAGAAAACCGAGAACAGTTTTTTTTAAACTGTGAACAAATAACCGATAACCGTTTTTATCCTCATTCGATCTTCTGCCGTTAGGTTTGAGCCTGATGGTAGGCATAGTCCGTTATTGAATAGTTGTTCGGCTACTTTTTTACCATAGTAGGGTGCGTTTTTAAATATGGGTTGCAGGTGCATTGGTTTCCAAAGTGGACGGCTTTCGATATTTAATGATCTAAGAATAATCTCAAATTTTCTCGTGTTTTTCCATTTGTAAAATCTGGATGCACCAAAATAGAACTTAACCAATAATTGGCAAAATAATTAGAATTTGGAGCTGAAAAAACGAATACGCCTTCAATTGAGGCAAAAACATCTTGATAAAATTGGTGCATCGCTCTTCGCAAAGTAACGTGTGCATCAAACACTTCCATTTGGCCCCGACCGATAACCGCGCAAATATTAATCATGCGATAATTATAGCCTATTTCGCTACGCTGATAATGAGGTGCGTCGTCACGAGATTGCGTGGCAAAAAAGGTGGCTTTTCCTTTTAAAGCTTTTGTCGGTGTAATAATTATCTGATTTTTTCCTGATCAACGCCTACTGCTACACGCAACACCAACAAATCATCTTGATTGAACAGCTTAGGACGAGGACTCACAAAAACTATTTCTCCTCTAATATTATTAATTAGATTAGACAATTCATCAAGACTTAGCTTACGCAGTACCCCACCTACTTTCAAAATATATTTAGCGGGGGTCATCCAATAAATGGGTTACCACATTGGACGTGTTTTTTTTTCATGTTTCTAAACTTATACAGCTTAAAAAAGCTGTAATTTAACGCCACTTCTTTTGCGTAAAAAACACAGCAAAACCGTCATCCAACAAAATAAAAAGCATCACGAGTAAAAAAATTGGACTTAATACTATCAGCGTCAAAAAAGCCACTATTCTGTCAAGCATTCTATTATTTTTTTTGCAATGATTTAAACGTTTTTAATAAGCCTTCTTCTGATGAAGTACCAACGAGTTTATAATGTTGTGCCATAAAATTATGTTACCCTTTTAAAAGAACATTTAAGGAAATTGGAATGGTTGTAATGCGGATGAGTTTATGTTTAATCATTTTTTAATTCAGAAAATTTTTCTTTAAGAAAACAAACACCTTTAAGGTGTTTTTTCGGATTGGTGTTTTTTAATTTTTCTAAATTTTGAATTTTCCACTGGATGACTGGATACTTCTTAAAATCATAAATAGCCCAATCCGGATTAACCCCTTCAAAGCTGGTTAAAAAATCGGTGTCTTTTTTTTATAAACTACTATGGATGCTTGCTAGCATTTTGATTCGGGTATCTTCAGAATCTGTCTACTTAAAAGGTTCGGAGGTCATTCCTTCAAATTAGTTCACTTTGGGATACATTATTGCCACCTTGAGCGCCAAAAACTATTTTTTGATAATCTAAAAATGATGAAGGTTGCTCGTCAAATTCCTCTCAAGTTCCAGCCCATTGGGCATAATGATCAATACCAGCAATTACTTCCAGTTTAGGACTGAACTGCTTTTAATAAATAAACTTTTATGATGCACATAAGCTTTATCTACTGCTCTTTTGTCGTTCATAAAATAATGCGCAAAAGGTTCTTTAAGACGCAACCATTTTTTAGTGAAAGGAAGTATTAAAAAAGCGTTTATTTTTGCGTTATTTTATAAATAATCATAACGCCACCGCGGTATAAAGCTACTTCGCCACTACCATTAAAATCTCTATAATTTTCAGCACTAACATCTACACGTTGCAAACCATTATAGCCTTTGTAATTTGATTGCGTAAGACCCCCACCTAAAAAGGCTTCAAAACCCCAATGGGTGTTTATATATCTTTTATACCCTAATGTAATACCATAAAACGCGACACGACCAGATTGAAAACTTTTGCTATCATTGCTATAAGTAGCAGGGTCCTGATAGGCATCATAAATAATATTAAAACTTGGCTTTTGCAAGGTAAACATCCCAAAGCCAGCATGAGCGCCTATAAACAATCCCGTATTATCTGTATGTTGATAATACCTTGGTTCTGTTATGACTTGTACAACATGTAGCGGACTTCCATTAAAATCATCCCGAAAAGACCCTAACACATCTAGCTGAAAACTTATGTGTTTGGCTACTGGAAATTCAATGCCAAAGTTTGGAACTAATAGTGCAGCAGAAGCTATATTAAATTTTAGTTCTGTTTGTGCATAGTTTTGATTATGCAAACTTACTATTGCAAGTAATA
>Ga0209702_10001081_pt1 | contig 54623 bp, 48 predicted proteins | sample FRY01_FD_187210 | JGI IMG/M metagenome (GOLD analysis project Ga0209702, IMG submission 187210) | Freshwater microbial communities from Lake Fryxell liftoff mats and glacier meltwater in Antarctica - FRY-01 (SPAdes) (version 2) | ecosystem: Environmental > Aquatic > Freshwater > Ice > Glacier...
AATAAAACTAATCCTGGGAAATGAAAACCTAGCAATGGCCAGTAATTGGGCAGATTTTATTAAATCTGAGCCTTCTTATAATTACCTCAGTAACTGGCATTACATAAATCTGCCAACAGGTTTAAATGAGGAACAGCTAAATTTTGCATTAAAGCGCGATACCGTTACAGATGCCTATACCAAAATTCTTTATCTGAGTGCAGAATTAAAAAACAAGACCCTTGAACAAGAAAAGAAAGTAATGTATCTGCGTTTGCTTATACATTTGGTGGGCGACCTACACCAGCCCATGCATACAGGGCGTTTTGAAGATCAAGGTGGAAATAAAATACGATTAACTTGGTTCGGTCAAAACACTAACCTACACCGAGTATGGGATTCGGATCTTATTGATTCACAAGAACTTAGCTATACTGAATATTCGCGTTCTATTAATTTTATTGATGGAAATCAGCTACATTCTCTGCAGTCGCAGGATGCAGCCCAATGGGTTAAAGATTCATACCGCATCAGTGAAAAACTATATGCAAATGTGAAAAATGGCGATAAATTGAGCTACCGCTATATCTATGATAATATAGCAATTGCTAACCAACAAATGCTAAAAGGCGGAATTCATCTTGCAGCTTTATTAAACACTATTTTTTCAACATAAGCACTGATTTATGAAGATCTTAATGGTATGTCTGGGCAATATCTGCCGTTCTCCATTGGCACACGGTGTTATGGAACACCTCGTTCAGCAAAAGGATTTAAATTGGGAAATAGATTCAGCTGGAACCGGAAACTGGCATATTGGTGAACAACCTGACAGGCGTTCCATAGCTATTGCCAAAAATTATGGTCTGGACATTTCTAAGCAAACTTGCCGTCAGTTTGATATTTCGGATTTTGAAAATTTCGATCAGATTTTGGTGATGGATTACAGCAACCTCAGTGACGTGAAATCCTTGGCTAGAAATGTGGACGACCATAATAAAATCAGCCTCTTCTTGAAAGATGCCATTGTTCCTGACCCCTATCATGATGATGATCAGTTTGATCAGGTTTATCAAATGATAGAAAAACGCTGTAAAGAATTACTCGAGGAATATGCTTCCACTATTTAAGATTAAGGTCTTTTTGTACCTTTAGCCCATGGCAGTCATAAAACCATCCATACCAAAAGGAACTCGCGATTTTTCAGCTAGTGAAATGGTGAAGCGCAATCATATTTTCAATACTATAAGTTCGGTATTCAAAAAATATGGTTATCAGGAGATTCAAACTCCAACAATGGAAAATCTAACTACCCTAACCGGAAAATATGGTGATGAAGGTGATAAACTGATTTTTAAAGTTTTGAACTCGGGTGATTTTCTATCCAATGTGACAAATTCTAAACTCGAATCCCGTAACTCCCAACTCATTATATCTGAAATTAGTGAAAAAGCACTCCGCTACGATCTAACCGTCCCATTTGCCCGCTATGTTGTGATGCACCGCAATGAGATCACTTTCCCCTTCAAACGTTTCCAGATCCAGCCGGTCTGGCGTGCCGATAGGCCACAGAAAGGAAGGTATCGCGAGTTCTACCAATGTGATGCCGATGTAGTAGGCTCTGAAAGCCTAATCAATGAAGCAGAGTTTGTACTAATATACCAGGAAGCTCTAGGCAAATTGGGTCTTAAAGACTTCACAATCAAGATCAATAACCGTAAAATATTATCCGGCTTCGCCGAGATTATTGGAAAGCCAGAGCTGATTGTAGATATGACTGTTGCCATTGATAAACTCGACAAAATAGGTTTTGATGGTGTGACCAAAGAACTGATCGAACGCGGTTTTAGTGAAACAGATATTGAAAAACTCAAACCAATCATCGCCTTAAGTGGATCAAATGATGAGAAACTGAACAGCCTGCGCAAGATCCTTGCGGCTTCCGAAATAGGTCTGAAAGGAATTGCTGAAATTGAAACTATATTTTCATACTTGGCTCTGCTCTCAATACCCAATACTCAATACTCAATACTCAATTTAGAACTCGACATTACCCTTGCCCGAGGCCTTAACTACTACACCGGCGCTATATTCGAAGTAAAAACCAATGAAGTAGCTATGGGCAGTATTGGAGGTGGCGGACGATATGACGACCTGACAGGAATGTTTGGCCTCAGTGATCTAACCGGGGTAGGTATCTCTTTTGGTGCCGATCGCATTTATGATGTTCTTGAAGAATTAAACCTTTTTCCGGAAAGTACTTCAGAAAGTACAAAGGTGCTCATCAGTAATTTTGATTCTTTGGCCGAAAAATATACCCTGCCCTTACTTCAGCAATTAAGGAATGCGGGAATCAGTGCTGAGATCTATCCATCTTCAGCCAAGCTGAAAAAACAGATGAGCTATGCAGACGATAAAAATATCCCATTTGTTATCCTGATAGGAAGCGAAGAAATGGAAACAGGACTGCTGAGTTTAAAGAATATGAAAAGTGGGGAGCAAGAAAAGATAACTATTGAACAAATCATCGCTTCTTTAACATAGAAATCGAATTTACCTGAGCAATATTCAGTCAAATTCGTATAAACACGCTGCATTTGAAGTCATTTAATATTCTCCACCAAAACCTTCAGAAACTCTTCCGGTATTTCCAGATGTGGAATATGTCCAGAATCCTTAAACTCAATTAGTACAGATCCCGGAATTTTGGCCGCAGTTTCTTTTCCTAGTTGATTATAAAGTCCGTATTTCTTTTGATCTTCCGGTTTAAGCCTCGCTTTACCCACAACGGTTTTATCCTGGGTACCAATCAGCAATAATACCGGAACTTTGAGCAAAGGAAATTCATAAACCACCGGCTGCTCATAGATCATCTGAGCTGTTAAAGCCGATACTTTTGCATACCGGGGAAACTCAGAACTTCCGGTTACCCCTGATGCTATGCGAACCAGCTCATCATACTCAGGCTTCCATTGGACGAAATAGGAACTTTGATAATATCTTTTCACACTTTCGGGGGTGGTCTTTAGCTCGGCCTGATACAGAGCTTCAGGACTCGCATTTGGAACGAAACGGCGGTAATCCTCTAATCCAATTGGGTTTTCAAGGATTAACTGTATTGTTCTTTCCGGATAAAGCAAGGCAAAACGGCTTGCAAGCATACCACCCATGGAATGCCCCATCAGAACGGCTTTTTGTATTCCCAGACTATCTAAAAGTTGTCTGTTCAAGTCAGCTAACCGATGGAAGCTGTAATTAATAATTGGCTTAGATGATTTTCCAAAGCCAATCTGATCAGGAACCAATACCCTGTAACCCTTGGCACTTAATGCCCTTATTACATTAGTCCAGTAATATCCTCCAAAATGTTTCCCATGAAAGAGTATTATCGATTTCCCGTTTGGATTATCCGGCTTAATATCCATATATTCCATTCGTAAGGCCTGACCCTCAAGGTTTAGAGATAAAAATTTTATTGGAAATGGATAGTCTACATTTTCAAGCGTAATTGACAAGCTTTGAGTCTGCTGGGCATAAGTAAGCGAGGAAACAAGCAATAGAAAAAATATCATTAATCTACTCATAATCAATAATTTAAAATAAAAACAGCATTCCGAGTTTATAAAATTAGCGTCGAGAAACCAATTTAATTTTTCTAACGTATCTTATAAAAATCAATTCAATGGAAATTTAAACAATTAGAAACCTAAAACACTAAACTACTATGGAACGTAAAGACTTTCTTGCAGCACTCGGCCTAAGCGCAGGTTCATTAGTTATCACTTCATGCCTCGGCGCTTGCGGTAAAAGCGATACCGGCACACCAAATCAGGTTACCCCTACGCCAACACCCGGCAATAAGTTAGATTTTACGGTTAATGTAGGCACAAACGCTGATATTACTTCAAAAGGCTGGACCATAATGAATGGGGTAATCATTGCAAAGAACGGCTCAAACTTCATTGCCCTTTCTTCCTCATGCACTCATCAGGGTAACCCGGTAACCTATAATTCTGGAAGCAATAATTTTCCTTGTTCCCTGACCGGTGCGGCTCATGGATCTGTATTTGATTCAGGCGGAGCCAGAATACAGGGGCCTGCAACTTCCGCTCTTAAAAAGTACAGCACTACTTTAAGCGGAACTTCGTTGCGGGTTTTTGAGGCCTAATTCAGATTAAACTATATGAAAAAGATTTTCCTCATACTAGGTCTTATACTTCCAATTTCTTCTTTTGCTCAAGAAGATCTTATGAAACTAGTTTCAGATAGCAATGAGGTTTTTGTTAAAACGGCCACCTTCAAAGCTACCCGAATCATTAACGGCCATTCCGTTGAAACTGTTGGAAAGAATAATATGGATTTTATTATTGCCCACCGTTTTGACCGTATTAACCAAGGATTTGAAGAATTCTTCGGACTTGATGCTGCAACAAATCGTCTTGGATTGGAATATGGAATCAATGACCGTTTAATGTTAGGACTCGGAAGAAGCTCATTTCAGAAAACATTTGATTACTTCGCCAAGTATAAGCTGATTAGACAAACTTCAGGTTCAGTAAGTACACCGGTATCTGTCACCGTATTAGGTGGCTATGCAATTCGCACACAAAAAACTACTCCGCAGCTTTCAGGAAGTGACAGGAGTAGCTATACCGCCGAGTTCCTGATTGCCAGAAAGTTCAGCGAAGCATTCTCTTTACAACTGAGTCCAACACTCATTCATAGAAACAGGGCAGATATTTTCACAGACAAGAAAACCGTTATCGCCACAGGAATTGGAGGCAGAATGAAATTAACTAAACGGACTTCTCTGAACGGAGAATATAATTACGTTTTGCCGAACCAGATTGACAATAGCTATAATAACAATCTCTCTTTCAGCTTTGATATTGAAACCGGTGGACACGTATTTCAACTACTTTTTACAAATTCGTTCGGAATGACTGAAAGACAGTTCATTACAGAAACTGATGGTAGCTGGGGCAGCGGTGATATCCATTTTGGTTTCAACATTTCAAGAAGTTTTTCTTTTGAGAAAAAAAATAGACAGAAACCATGAAGCACTATTTGATAGTACCGGTCCTTATTCTAATTTTCAATTGTGCTTCAGCACAAAATAAGCTTTATAGTGTCAGCAAAAGTGAGTTTAGCTTTTTCTCCAAAACTCCTTTAGAAGATATTAAGGCTAAAAATACACGTGCAAATTCGATCATTAATCTATCAAACCAGGAACTAGTTATTCGTATTCCTGTCTCACAATTTCAATTCAGTAATAAGTTGATGCAACAGCACTTTAATGAAAATTATATGGAAAGTGAAAAATATCCTTATGCCACTTTCAAAGGGAAAATCATTGAAGACCTAGATCTAAGCAAGCCAGGGATTTATTCTGTGAATGCGAGCGGGACATTAAATATTCACGGTGTTGATCAAGATAGGAAACTTAGTGGCAAATTAACTGTAGGTGAAAATTCCTTGGTACTTGAAACAAAGTTTGATGTATTGCTGGTTGATCATAAAATTGATATCCCAAAACTGGTATTTAAAAAGATAGCAGAAAAGATTGAAGTAAGTGCCAATATTTATTATACTCCGTATGTAAAATAGTTTTCACGAAATTCAGAATCTTTACTAACCAATTTCAATAAAAAAGCCAGACAATTGCCTGGCTTTTTATATTAAATATTTAAACGAATACTACTTATTAAGTGGAGGAACCATCGGAAGCACAATACTGCTCAAACGTGAACCCCCATGGTGAATGGTTTGCTGGGCTACTCTTATACGGTCGCTGCTGCCAAATGGATCACCAGTGTTCGGGTTACGGTCAAACTGAGGGAAGTTGCTTGACGTAATATCTACACGAATCCGATGTCCCGGCAAAAATACATTCGCAGTACCTGTCATTTCAATTTCGTACTCATAAACCTGATTGGGCGTAAGTAATTTGATCTTATCTAATCCCTCACGAAATCTGGCTCTCAGAATACCTTCAGAGATTGGCATTGCCCTACCGTCTGGATATACATCAACCAGTTTGATCATCCAGTCGGTATCCGGTCCATCAGTTGCGGCAAATAACTTCATTTTCATAGGACCTGCAATTGTTACGGGGCTTTTTAGAAATTCTGAAGTATATACTAATAGATCTTCCATGCGCTCAAGAGGTCGTTGATCATAAGGGCCGGCTTGAGTTGGACTTCCACAGCAATTATTACCACCTAGTGTCAAAATTGGTGTTTTGGGATCATAAGTGTATTGATCACTTGCTGCCTTTTTAGGAGCCTCAAAACTTAATACTCCATCACCACGAACAGAATTTGCTTTTCCATTACTGCTGAGATATAGGTTTTTATATTGGGTTCCAGGAATCGGATAATCCTTCTCACTGCGCCATTTATCAATACCCATGTAGAATAACTGTACAGGATCTTCAAGATCTAAGCCATTCTTAATCCCTTTCAAATGGAAATCATAAAATTGCAATTCCCTGTTAAACATTTTCATGTTGGCTGTAGGACCAAAGTCAACAGTACCAAATGATTGTGAGGGGCCATGTCCCCATGGACCAATGATCATACGAGCTCCTGCACGTGCTTCAGGAGTAGCAGCTTTGTTCTTCATTCCGATATAACCGTTGATGGTACCCATTAAGAAGATATCAAACCAACCCCCATAAGTATGAGCGGGAACATTCATTTTAGAAAAATTCTCCTCATCACTGATCGACTTCCAGTAATCATCATAACTCTCATGATTAATCCAATCTCGGTAATGCTTAACTGCATAGCCTGCGCTTTTCAAGTCACCATCTTTTAATGGCAAATGCCATAAAATATTTTCATATTTCAACTCTTCAGGAGTATAGGCTTCCGTATGCCAATATTGAGGCAGCATGATTCGGTTTGGCATACGAACAACACCCCAGCCATAGTTAAAACTTAAACGGAAAGCACCACCCATCGTTAACCAGTTAGCATAAATATTTGTTGAAGCTACACCAGGAAAAGCTGCTACCAAATGCGGAGGAGTTGCACTCATCGCTGCCCATTGATTATGACCTAGATAACTTCCACCTTGAGTGGCTACCTTACCGTTAGAAAATGGCTGCGCTGCGGCCCATTCAATCACATCATAGCCGTCCTTAGATTCATCACGGAAAGGCTCCCAGCTACCCTCACTTTCATAGCGGCCCCTGATATCCGCAAAGACAACGGCATAACCCTCCTGGGCAAACCGGATCTTATCCTGATGGCCCCCATCACGCTGTACACCATAGCAAGTACGAACTACAATAGTTGGATATTTACCAGGTGCAGCAGGCAAGTAGACGTCAGCATATATTTTTACTCCATCACGCAACGTAATGGTTCTATATCGTTCTATTTTGATTTCGTTATTAACAGGTTTACGGAGTAATTCAGGAATATTATTCCTTAAAACTTGGTCTGAAGCATTAATTCTTTCAGAAAAACGTGCATCGCTTGCATACATGTAGTTTTGATTAGTTGATCCAGCCGAATAACTATTAAATTGGTTTCCAGTTTCCATTGTCTTGCCAGGCTGACCCTGAACTGTGATAGACCCTGAGAAAAAAACCGCCAGGAGTAAAAATTTTAACTTTTTCATGTTTTTTAAGTTTAGTATTCTTTGATAAATATGTAAAAATAAGTTTAAGATTCCAACCAAAAAAGCTCTGAAAATGAACTTTTTGAGTATTTAAAAACAAAAGGTAAATATAGTCCCACTAATAAATTACGTCCTTGATTATAATAACCAGCATTCAGGTCAGCTTCATCTAAACGACCAGGTTTAAATCTGCTTAAATGATCATAATAGGCTTTATTAAACAAATTATTCGCAGAAAGGTTAATTCTCAGTGGTTGTTTGTTGAGCATGAAGGTAGTTCCCAATGCAAGATTAACTAAAGAGTAAGCTCCTGTTGGTATTTCAAAATTATCAACTCTGCTTTGTTTGAAAACATTATCAAAGGCTATAGAAAAATAAGTGCTCTTCAAACCTCCTTTAAACTTAGGTTCCAGCCTGATCTCATTCCTTAATACTGCGGCAGGAATAAATGGAAGAGCCTTATCTGTTGCTCGATTTACTCCGCGGGTATAAGAGAAACTGTTTTCAAAATGGATCAGTTCCGCCGGGTGTAGCGTCAGACTTGCTTCAATTCCTGATAAATTGGCATTGTCCTGTACAAATCGATAAACAGGAAGGGTCTTTATATCAACAACTATAATTTCGTTTCCTATTTGGCGATTGTAAATATAATTACTGATGTGATTGTTAAAAGCCCCTAAACTAGCACTAATTACATTGGTGTTAAATTCAAAAGCAAAATCACCATAGTAACTGTTCTCCGGATTCAAATCATTATTTCCAACCTCATACCTAAAGGTTCCTTCATGAACTCCCTCTGAACTAAGTTCGGCTATATTAGGTGAACGGAATGCTGATCCGAGGTTCGCTTTAAAATTAAAATACTCACTGAATTCTTGTGTGAAACCAAAAGCTCCGCTGAAATTGGAAAAACTGTTGCTAAAATTGTTAAATTTAGGATTACCATCTTCCAACATTTGATTGCCTGTTATTTTACGGTAATCAAATCTTGCACCCAGATTAAAGGTGCTGGTTTCCCAGGATTTCTTGGCATAAGCAAAAAGACCTATTTCTCCAGATTTGTAATTCGGGATCAGCAATTCCTTTGCTTTATTCATGTTATTCTGAGCCGAGGCAGATAAGCCAATTACCGGCTCCCATCCATTAGTTTCATTAATATAGTATTTGAAATCAGAACTATAGGTCTTCAAGTCAAAAAAGAGGGAAGGGTTAATCTTGTCATCCGAAAGTTCTCTTCGCTGGTTATTCTGATAAGCAAGAATGGTGCGCAATCTTCCACTTCCGAGTAAAATATGACTGTTTATCGCAACCTTATAATGTCTTATATCCTGAAAAGGTAGAAACATAGTTCGGTCCTTTAGCTGTTTATCAGTTAAAACTGAACCATTCTCATCTTCGAAACTGCCATCCGCATTCCTCGAAAAATCAGGTAATCCAATATTGTTTTGGAAACTTGATAGATTTAAATGTGCATAACCCCATTTCTTATTGAATCCTAGCTGTCCGCTGAAATTTGTTTCATTAAACCCGGTATTAGCTATTCTTCCGCCAGGAGCATTATAACTGTATGCACTTTTTAAAGAAGCCCTGGCACGCCAAATAAATCCATTGATATTACCCTGCAACATTGCAGAACTTCCGCTGAGCCCGTTATTACTCTGATAGCTGGACAATACTTCGCCTCTTACCTGCCCCTCAGGAGAAGGCAGGGGCTCCAATACATTGATAACCCCACCTAGTGCATCCGAACCATATAATAAACTGGCTGCACCACGCAAAACTTCCACACGCTCAGCGCTGTACTGATCTACTTCCATACCATGCTCATCTCCCCATTGCTGTCCCTCCTGTTTGGCTCCATCAACTAAGGTAACCACACGGTTATAACTTAAACCCCGAATAACCGGCTTTGAAATTCCACCTCCTGTGGTTACCTGAGAAACTCCGGGAATTTTGGCGATTGCATCAATCAGGTTACCTGATGGCCGATTAATTAGCTGATCCTTCGTAACGGAAGAAACTGCTGTACTGTTTTTACGGTTATCAGTACTGAAAGCCGTTCCGGTAATGACCACTTCCTTCGCTTCGATAACACTAGAGAGGAGAGCAAATTCAAGATTAGCTTTAAGGGAAAAATCAATAGTTTGAATGAGCGTGCTATAACCTAGGTACCGAACTTCGATGAGAAAGCGACCTTTTTCAGGAATATTATTGAATTTAAACTGACCAGATGCATCGGTCACAACAGAAATCTTAAGATCCGGAATTGTAACTAGTACTCCGGGAAGAGTTTCTTTGGTCAGCCCGTCAATCACTCGTCCTTCTATAAAGGATAAATTTGCATGGGAATTTGAAAATGAGAACAGTAATAAAATATATAAAACAATAGATTTCATTTCCTCTGAATTTAGAATATTAAATAAATGGAATAATAATACAGTCGTTGAAACGCTGCAAAATCATTAAAAAAAGAAAAAATACTTATTCCGAAGGAGGACCTCTTAATGTGGAAAGGAGTTGTTCAATAAAATAGGAAGTAACTTCATTATTGATAAAAACAGACATCATAGGAGATAATCTGATTTTTTCGTAGAGTGAATTCTTGGTGAAAGTTTTATCAAAATGAGCTACACAAACCCAACAGTAATCAGCTTTATTATGGATATTAAGTTGTTGGGTACTGCTGGAATTAAGTTGTTCCGATTCTTTAGTTACCGGAATCGGACCGTGGTTATGAAAAAAATCCAGTGGAAGCAAAACAGTACAAAAGCTCAGTAACAATATTACAGAGAATGCAAATCCGAATGTTTTTTTGAATGCTTTCATTACTGTCTTAGTTACAAACTTAAAAAAAAAGGGAAGCGTTTCATAATTAATGAAAATGTAAGATGTAACAATTTTACTCAAGATGCAAAAGTCATAAGATAACCTTGAGTCAAAAGATATGGCTGGTGCCGGGATACAGTCCTTAATAAAATCGTAAGGGAGGATAATTTAGGCCTATAAACAAAACCTCAAAAATAACATAGAAAAAATAAAATCTATTTTATGAATTTAAATATTAAATTCAAGCATGATTTCATTTATATTGCTCTTAGTCAGTGTTATACTCCTTATTTTACTGACAGCCAAATGGCATTTACACCCATTTTTGGCTTTGTTATTTGTCGCACTGTTTTTCGGAATACTATCCGGCATGGATCCGGATACCATCATTAAATCTGTAAATGATGGATTTGGGAATACTTTGGGTAAAATAGGAATTGTGATTGCTCTCGGAGTGATCATTGGAGCTTTTCTGGAATATTCAGGCGGAGCCTATAAGCTGGCTGAAATTGTCATTAATATTATTGGTAAAAAACGAGTGCACGAGGCAATGGGTGTTATAGGGTTCATTGTATCTATTCCAGTATTTGCCGACAGTGGTTTTATTATTCTTAGTCCACTGAACAAAAGCTTAACTAAAAAAGCGGGCCTTTCAATAGTGGGCACTTCCGTGGCACTGATACTTGGCTTAATGATTTCGCATGTATTAATTCCTCCTACTCCTGGGCCTATTGCAGCTGCAGGAATTATTGGTGCCGATGTTGGCTTGGTAATGCTCGTTGGACTGATTATCGGGATGTTTTCACTAGTGGTGGCTATTATCTATTCAAAATATTATGCAGCCAGAACCTATATCGATCCAAATCCTGAATTGTCTGAAGAGATCATTCAGGAAAAAATAAGAAACGCACCAAGTGCGGTCAAATCTTTTTTGCCAATCATCACACCCATCATTCTGATTATCGGCAAATCAATAATGGAATTTACCGTTACAGAAGGGCAGAAGGGAACCTATTGGTTTAAAACGATAGGGTTCTTGGGCTCTCCAGTAATTGCCTTATTAATAGGTATGTTTTTTGTATTTTTAATACCTAAAAAACTAGATAAAGAAATACTTTCTACTACTGGATGGGTAGGGAAAGCAATCAATGATGCATCAACAATCATTATTATCTCTGGTGCAGGAGGAATTTTTGGGGCTATCCTTCAAAACAGCGGAATTGCAACAAGCATGGCAAATAGCTTATCTGGGGCAAACTTGGGCATCTGGCTGCCATTTTTGCTTTGTGCTGCAATTAAAACCGCACAAGGCTCTTCAACTGTAGCCTTGATTACTACCGCTTCTATTATCGCCCCGATGTTACCCGGAATGGGATTCGAATCTGAAATGGAAAAAGCACTAATAGTTGCTTCCATTGGAGCAGGAGCAATGGTAGTATCTCATGCCAATGATAGCGGTTTCTGGATCACCACTCAATTTTCAGGAATTGACGTGAAAACCGGGTATCGTACCTATACATTAGGCACATTAGTTGTCGGGGTATCTACTGCCCTGTTCGTTTATATCGCTACTTTTCTTTTTTAATCATATGCTATTATATCTCGGATGGCTAAAAAGTACAATTTTAACGAATTGGCCATACGATCATCATTCTCCTTAATCGCGATGCAATCCCATATTATAGGTCGGTCTAAACCAGATCTGGTCTGCTTTCCAATATCCCGATCTGTATCATCACCTCAGATTCTTTCACCGGAAACTCTGCATTATTTCTGATGGTTTGAACAACGGATTCAAAGATATCCATGTATTTTCCAACTGCTGATGGTACGAGTTCAGTGGTTATTACACCTTGATTATTCACTAAAGTTAAGCGGCCTTCTTTGCCCAACTCCTCAATCCCGAATCCGTGATCACCGGGCTTCATTCCAGCAATTAGCTGATCTTCCTGTATATCGCAGAATTCCTTAACAAATGAACCTTTAGTACCATGAATAATAATTCCAGGCTGCGGATCGGCGACCAGTTGACTCGTAGTAATAAATACATTGCCTTGATTCGGGTACACTAAATGGATATGTCCGTAATCGTCTACCAAGGAGTTCTTACGGTAAACGCCGGTTATTTTATGGTAAGAAAGTGGTTCACCAAGAATACAAATTGCTTGATCAAGTAAATGTGCTGCCAGATCATAAATTATTCCTGCAGCCGGAAGAGGGGTTTCTTTAAAAACCTTCGGACCAATTTCCGCCCGGTAACGGTCATAACGTAGATGCATCTCAATGATCTGTCCGAGTTTTCCACTTTTTATGGTATCTCTTGTTACCTTGAAATCGCTCGAAAATCTTCTGTTTTGATATACCATCACCTTGCGGTTCAATTTTCTTCCCAAATCAAAAATCTCTTTTGCATCGGCCACTGTCGGTGCAAATGGTTTTTCAACCAGAATATCCTTACCAGCCAATAAAGCCTTTCTGGCATAATCTACATGAGTATTACTCGGAGTATTAACAATAACTAATTCAATTTCAGGATCATTCAATACCTCTTCAAGTGTATCGTAACTTTTAACATCCGGATAATCGGTGTTTACTTTTTTAGTGTTGTGTTCAAGCACTCCTTTGAAATAAAATCCCGCGTGCGCATGAATAAATGGTCCGTGAAATAGCTTTCCTGACATTCCATAAGCCAATAAAGCGGTAATAATTGGTTTTTGCATGAGCAAATATAATATTTGAGGTTAATAGTTCAGGATGTGAAAATGCCCAATAACAATCGTAATTATTAATCAAAAATATGCAGCGATTAGATATGTTCTCTTAGTCGGTGTAAAAGGCCAAAGATCCCTCGCTGCGAGACCAAATACAAGCAATTATTTTACAAAACTTTCAATATGGCTGTCGCAGCGAGGGGTAATTTATTTCATAAAATCAGTATAAGTTACAATGGAAGTATTTTAAAAAAGGTCTTGCAAAGACGCTAAGACGCAATTATACGACCTAAAACAAATAACTATAAATATTCCGTAAACCTTTAATTCTTAGCGTCTTTGCGAGAGATAATTATTTTGAAAATATCAATACTTGGAAAGCTATAGATCACGGGATGAATACTAACGAAATCTTTTTTCTACTCGCTGTGCTGATTTCATAAGTCGGATATTCCAATTTTTTATAGACTTTTGTACATGAGCCCAGCAGAAATAAATACAAAATGGATTAAATTACAAGAGCAGATAGCCCATGACTTTGATACAGATCTTCCTGACATGAAAGTCATGCTGTTTCTGATCGGCGTACAGGAGCTGGGTCAGGGTCCGGCAAAATTCAGCAAACGCCAGAAAGAAGAATTAATGCATATCGCCAACTGTCGCTTATTCAGCGAAATGGGCTTTTATGAACTTGAGGGAATTGATCAGGATGGTTGGCCGCATTGGAAACTGGTTAAACCTATCCCTGCTTACACACTTCTGGAACAGGAAATGGTCATGCGTTCGTTGATGGTCACCTATTTTGATAGTATTTAATTCCTAAAAATGATAAAACTAGGCTCCGTTTTACTGATACTTTGTGCCACTACGGTTTTCGCTAAACCCAAACATGATTTTGTAAAGATCAAAACCAATAAAGGTGAGTGTATCATTATGCTTTACAACCAAACACCGAAGCACCGGGATAATTTTCTAAAACTGTGTAAAGAAGGATTTTATAATGGCACCCTTTTTCACCGGGTGATTAAAGAGTTTATGATTCAGGGTGGTGATCCGGATTCAAAAACTGCAAAACCGGGTCAGTTGCTTGGCGAAGGCGACTTAAAATACCGGGTAGTAGCCGAGTTTAGAGACAGTTTGTTTCATAAAAAGGGTGTCCTTGCAGCAGCCCGCGATAGTAATCCTCAAAAAGAATCAAGTGCAAGTCAGTTTTACATCGTTCAGGGTAAGAAATGGACAGATGCTACACTAGATGATGTTCAAATAAAAAGAATGAATGGCCGTATCATTCCCGAATCACAACGCAAGGTATATAAAGAAATGGGTGGAACACCGCATCTGGACCAGAACTACACAGTTTATGGGGAGGTAGTCAGCGGGATAGAAATGGTTGATACAATCGCTGCTGTTAAAACAGAAACAGCTGATCGCCCTCTTGAGGATATATCTATGATTGTCAATGTGCTTAAAAAAGGAGAAGCAAGAAAACTCGAAAAAAAACTGGATTTAAAAAACAATACACTTTAATTTCTATGAAGATTATCACCTATAATGTTAATGGGATACGTTCAGCATTGAGCAAGAACTGGCTGGAATGGTTAAAAGCTGCGAATCCGGATGTCGTTTGTTTGCAGGAAATAAAGGCCACTCCCGACCAACTAACTGATCTACTCCTGCTAGAGGAAATGGGTTACGAACATTACTGGAATCCAGCAGAGAAAAAGGGGTATAGCGGCACGGCTATTTTCACTAAAATAACCCCAAAACACGTAGAATATAGCTCAGGAATGGACGATTATGACCGTGAAGGGCGCATTCTCAGAGCTGATTTTGAAGGACTTTCAGTGATGAGCACCTATTTTCCTTCAGGCTCAAGCGGCGATGAACGTCAGGATTTCAAATACCGTTTTCTGGAAGATTTCCGGGATTATTCTGATAAAATTAAGCTTGAGTATCCCAATCTGGTTATCTCAGGTGATTATAATATTTGCCACAGACCGATTGATATCCATAACCCAAAATCAAATGCCAATTCTTCTGGCTTTCTGCCAGCTGAGCGGGAATGGATGGAAAATTTCATCAATTCGGGCTATATAGACTCCTTCAGGCATTTCAACAATGAACCACACAACTATACCTGGTGGAGTTTCAGAGCGAACGCAAGAGCAAAAAACTTGGGCTGGAGGATTGACTATAATATGGTATCAGAAAAACTAAGGGATAAGCTAAAACGTGCGGCTATTCTTCCTGAAGCAAGGCATTCAGACCATTGTCCGGTACTTTTAGAGTTGGATTTATAATTTTATCGAATTAAAACTCCCATAATTTAGTCGGAGAAATACAAGCGTCCATTTTAATATCAAACTCATTTAGATCGTCTATCTCATCAACAGGATCAAATAAAGATAAGCCAAGCTTTTTCACACCGGGTCTGCATGTGCTAAGAAAACGGTCATAAAAACCTTTGCCATATCCCGCTCGGTTCCCCATCTTATCAAAGGCTAGAAGCGGAATCAATACCAAATCGATTTGATCGACAGATATGGTCTTTCCATGAATAGGTTCAGGGATATCAAATTTATTCCTACCTAAAATAGTGTATTCATGATCATAAAGCACATTTTCCATTTTCAGATTTTTAAAATCAGTTTTGGGTATGACAATCTTTAAATTAGGAAAATTGTCCTTGAAATGATTCAGAATAGAGAAGGTGTCAACCTCGTTTTTATTTCTGATGGGCATGAAAACATGAACCGTAAAGTATTCCGACCAGTTAAAGAGCTTAATCTGATCCATGAGCGCATCAGTCAACATCCAGTATTCTGAACGTGAAAGGTTTTGACGCTTTTCCAGATATAATTTCCGCAGTGTCGCTTTATCCACAACACGAATGTAAAAACAATTCCGGCTAAATTATTTCAAAAAAAAGGTCTTTCCATAAAGAAAAGACCTGTCAAAAACTTAGTCAAAAAAACTATTTTACTCTTTCGATGTATTCTCCTGTTCGTGTGTCTACCCTCACCTTATCTCCCTGATTAACGAACAGAGGAACCCGGATCTCAATTCCAGTCTCAACCGTAGCACTTTTTAAAGCATTTGTCGAAGTGTCCCCTTTTACTGCTGGTTCTGTATAGGTAATTTCAACCTCCACACTGGACGGTGCCTGTGCCATTATTGGCTCTTCGCTTTCGAAAGATACAATCACATTCATTCCTTCTTTCAGGAATTTAGCAGCATTACCGAACAAAGTTTTTTCAATACTGAATTGCTCAAACGTCGTATTATCCATTACCACGAAATAATCACCCTCTTCATATAAGTACTGGTAATCACTGGTCTCAACCCGGCAAATTTCTACCTGCTCATCTGTTCCCATTCTGGCTTCAACAATTTTACCTGTTTTTATATTTCGTAGCTTTCCAATGTAAAAAGCACCCCCTTTACCCGGGGTACGGTGAATGATTTCATCCACGGTTACCAATTCGCCATTGTAACGTAAGATATTTCCGGATTTAATTTCTGAAGCTTTTGCCATAAAATTTTATTGATTACGAGCCGCAAAGATAGGGGCATTTTATTAAAATTCAAATAATTGCTTGAAGGTAACAGTTCCCTCTCTGCCTTCCTACCGTGTATCCACAAATATTTTTCTAATTTAATTCAGAGGTAAAATCGAGAATAGATAATGGGGAATATGCTAAAACCCCAAAGATGAAATTTTATTCCAAATTCGGCTATAGTCTATAAAAATTTCATTTGAGACAAGGGGCAGAAGCCTCTTGCCAATTGATTAAACTCCAAATTAAATAAAAGATGCGGGTACACACTTAGCTCTATGCATTCAAGATGATTGCAAAATAAAAACGGCTTTATTTATAATCCGCAATATTTAGCTGCTCCTTACAAAAACTATATTCTTGTATCTGGTTAGAACAAATGATTAGAATGCGGTCTGAAGAGTAATTTTCTGTAAGCGAGAGATACCACTCTAAACCCTGTTTATCCAGATTGGAACTAGGTTCATCCAGAAGGATCATTTCTGTATCTGAACAAAAAGCCAGCGCGAGTTTTACACGTTGCTTCATACCTGAAGAAAAATTCTTTATCGCTTTATGCTCTGAACGTTTCAAACCAATGAGCTCAATCAGAAGATCCCGATTAAGTCCGGACCTGTATTTCTTAAACCGGAAATGAAAATCAATAAGTTCCGTTAACGTAAATTCTTCTATAAGTTCCAGATAAGGAGCAGCAAAAGACAAATGCTCAAATACATTTTCCGGATTCAGCAAAGTACCGTCGTTAGAATAAGAAATTATTCCTTCTGAGCTACTCAAACTACCTGAAATTACTTGTAAGATTGTGGATTTTCCGGCACCATTTGCACCAAGAATGGCATAGGAAATGCCACTTTCAAAAACATAATTTACGTCCCTGAAGATCCATTCACGATTAAACCGGCGGCCAATGTGTTCAAGGTTTATCTTCATCATATATTTAAATCCCTGAGGGATCTCAGGATTTAGGAATTACCAAAACCCTTCATAACACCACGGTTCGAGTTTCGGATAAAATCAATGATTTCATCCCTAATTTCAGTAGCTTCACGCTCGGTTTCAATAATGTCTAGTGCTCTGGAAACATTATATTTTTTCAGGAAAATGGTTCTGTAAATATCCTGGATCTCATTAATCTGTTCGGAAGTAAAACCTCTACGGCGTAGGCCAACAGAATTAATTCCAACATAAGAAAGCGGCTCACGGCCGGCTTTGGTATATGGAGGCACATCTTTTCGCACAAGCGAGCCACCAGAGATAATTGAATGTGCACCTATTGAAACGAACTGGTGAACAGCAGAGGCACCTCCGATAAAGGCAAAATCCTGCACTTCAATATGTCCTGCTAATTGTACCGAATTTGCAATAATAACATTGTTCCCGATAACGCAGTCGTGAGCAATGTGAACATAAGCCATCAATAGACAGTTTGACCCAATAGTTGTAGTATTCTTGTCGAGCGCAGTACCACGATTCAGAGTTACGCATTCTCGGATTATTGTATTATCACCAATAGTAACTGTGGAAGCTTCTCCCTTATACTTCATATCCTGCGGAGGGGCCGAAACAACAGCTCCAGGAAAAATACGGCAGTTTTTACCAATTCGGGCACCATCCATAATGGTAACATTTGATCCTATCCAGGTGCCTTCACTAATTACTACATCCTTGTAAATGGTAACAAAAGGTTCTATAACTACGTTTTCGGCAATCTTGGCCTGTGGGTGAATGTATGCTAAGGGCTGGATCATACGCTTGCTTCGCTTTCTTTAACTCTGACTATTTGTGCCATCATTTCTGCCTCAACCACAATCTTATCGCCCACCATTCCAACACCTTTCATCTGGCAAATACCTCTTCTAATTGGTTCCATTAAATCGCAACGGAATACTATCGTGTCTCCCGGTAAAACTTGTGCACGGAATCTGACTCGATCTATCTTTAAGAAATAAGTAAGATAATTTCGCGGATCAGGAACAGTGCTAAGGACTAAAATTCCTCCAGTTTGTGCCATTGCCTCGATCTGAATTACCCCAGGAAGCACAGGTGCACCAGGAAAATGCCCTTTGAAGAATTCTTCATTCATGGTTACATTTTTTACCCCTACCACATGTGTTTTGGAAAGTTCGAGAATCTTGTCTATGAACAAAAAGGGTTGCCTGTGAGGCAAAATGTTCATGATCTGAACGACATCATATAACGGTGGAACACTCGGGTCATAGACCTGTACATTCTTTTTTGATCTTTCTTTTTTGATTTGGGCTTTAATCTTCTTTGCAAAAGCAATATTTGCAGCATGACCAGGTCTAGCAGCCATAATATGACCCTTGAGCGGAACACCAATCAATGCCAGATCACCAATCATATCTAAAAGCTTATGACGAGCCGGTTCATTCTGATAACGTAATTCAATATTATTTAGAATTCCCTCTCTTGCAACATCAATATCATCACGGTTAAAAAGTTTAGCCAGACTTTTTAATTCTTCCTTACTTACTTGCTTATCTACTACAACAATGGCATTATTCAAATCACCGCCTTTGATCAAATCATGTTTTAACAACATTTCAAGTTCGTGCAGAAAACAAAATGTGCGGCAGGATGCAATTTCTTTTTTAAATTCAGAAAGACTTGTTATTGCCGCATGCTGACTTCCCAAAACCGGTGAATTATAATCGATCATACAGGTTAAACGGTAATCATCCAGAGGCATTGCAACCATTTCTACTTTACGGTCGGGCTCTGAATAATGAATATTATGTGGGATACTGTAATATTCACGATCGGCTTCCTGATTAACAAATCCTACACTCTCAAGTGCGTCAACAAACTGTATGGAGCTTCCATCCATAATTGGAATCTCGGGTCCATCGAGCTCCATCAATATATTATCAACTTCTGTTCCTACAAGGCTTGCCAAAACATGTTCAACGGTATTCACACTGGCACCGTTCTGAGTTAATGTAGTTCCCCTTGAGGTATCAGTTACATTATCAACATCAGCATCAATAATCGGCGTACCTGGCAGGTCAATTCTTTTAAATTTATAACCATGATTTTCAGGAGCGGGCTTAAATGTCATCTTTGCTACCTTGCCGGTGTGTAAGCCGACTCCAGTCACAGAAATTTCAGATTTAATTGTTCTTTGTTTTACATTCATCGTATTGATATTCATGAAACCGAATACTGATTACTTTATACGGTCTTTTATAATATTTTCAAGTTCTTCAATTCGCTTCTCCAGCTCAGGTAGACGCTTAATAATTACCTGAGATTTCAATGAATCCCTGTAAGACATCATTGGGAATCCGTTCCAGCTCATATTCTCCTCCTTTATAGAATTATTTACCGCTGTTTTAGCACCAATATTACTTCCGTTAGCAATACTGATATGTCCTACCATCCCAACCTGCCCGCCAATAACGCAGTTTTCACCAATTTTAGTGCTTCCAGATATTCCGGTTTGTGCCGCAATTACCGTATTAGAACCAATTTCAACATTATGTGCAATCTGAATCAAGTTATCTAACTTAACACCTTTGCGGATAATAGTTGAACCCATGGTTGCCCGGTCGATGGTTGTATTTGATCCTATTTCTACATTTTCTTCGATGATAACATTACCAATCTGGCTCACTTTGTGATAAGTTCCTCCATCACCGTTTGCAAAGCCAAATCCATCACTTCCAATAATCGCACCAGAGTGGATAATTGAATGATCACCAATGATGCAATTAAAATACACCTTTACACCGGCATACAAAGTTACATTCTTACCAACAATTACATTATCTGCCAGATAGACGTTTGGATAGATTTTGCTGCTATCCCCGATTTTAACATTCGGACCAATATACGCAAGGGCGGCAACATAAACATCATTTCCTAGCTTGGCGGTAGGATGAATAAAACTAGGTTCTTCTATACCCGTTTTGTTCGATTTTAATAACTCATCGTATTTCTCTAATAAAACCGAAAATGCGCTGTATGCATTTTTTACCCTGATCAAGGTAGCCTTGATAGGCTGAGCAGGTATAAATTCTTCATTTACAATAATGATTGATGCCTCTGAGCCATAAACAAATTGCTCATATTTAGAATTTGCAAGAAAAGACAAAGATCCCTGCTTGGCTTCTTCTATTTTAGCAAGCTGATTTACTGTCACCTCAGGATTACCTTCTACAGTTCCTTTAAGTAAAATTCCAATCTGAAGTGCAGTTAGTTGCATCGGGCAAATTTATAGCTTATATGTTAACGAACAAATTTTGAACTTATTTGCTTATTTATCAATTGACATCCCTTATTTCCTTCACATAACAAAGGATATACTTCTGTACGGTTTTAGCCAAAGCCTCCAAATTTGAATTGTCTGATGCTTTGGTTATATCCTGTATAGACCCATTTTTCATCAAAATGTTAATACTCCCGTCGCCAACATTGTAGGCATTGTTTTTTATTGTATCAGTAAATACGAAATAAGAGGTGTCGTCTTCAGAAATTTCGAATTCATCCGTAACTCTATCGGCTAGCTCATTAATCCATTCAACAGGCGGAGGATCATTACTGATCTCAACCTTGTACAGATTCCGGCTGATGAGGTGCTTACAAAGTGTTGAAAGAATAAAATCCTCATCATCGACCCAAACCTTTATTGATGTAAATATATCATTATCATCTAATTTGGTGAATCTTTCCAAATTACGGGGGTCGTTTTTAAATTCTTCTCGACTCACAGAATTCCTCAAAAAATAAGAAAAACAGGGACTGGCAAATAAATTTCTACCTTCAATTGATAGTTCTTTTGCCCTTTCAAGAATTTTTACAAGCATTTGCTCAGCAGCAATTACCGTTTTGTGAAGATATACCTGCCAGTACATTAGTCTACGGGCAATCAAAAATTTTTCAATTGAATAAATACCCTTTTCCTCAACAACTAACTGATCATCAATTACATCAAGCATTTTTATGATCCTATCAAAGCTGATCACACCTTCCGAAACCCCGGTAAAAAAACTATCACGGTTCAGGTAGTCTAGGCGGTCAATATCCAGTTGTCCGGAAACCAGCTGATGTAAAAATGTTTTTGGATAACGATTATTGAATATTTCAAGAGCCATAGTAAGTTTACCATCAAACTCGCGATTCAGATTATTCATCAAAAGCGCTGTAATATGCTCATGGGATACTCCATCTACAATTGTGTGCTCCAGTGCATGAGAAAAGGGTCCATGGCCAATATCGTGAAGCAAAATGGCAATCATCACAGCCTCTTCTTCATCATAAGAAATCGCCTGACCTTTACTTTTAATCGTTTCAACGGCCAAGCTCATCAAATGCATTGCACCCAGTGCATGATGAAAACGTGTATGCAAAGCTCCAGGATAAACCAGGTGGGTCATTCCCAGTTGTTTGATATATCGCAAACGCTGAACATAGGGGTGCTGAATCAGATCATACACCAATTCTGATGGTATGGTGATGAAACCATAAACCGGATCATTAATTATTTTCTTCTTATTCAAGATTCAGAATCTTACGGCACAAAAATTGTTATTTTTAATGACAATTGAACGTATAAATAAGTTCGAGGCTTTTTTAATTATTAATTTTACAATGAAATGCAGGAAACAACCATATTGTGGGCCGACGATGAAATCGACCTCTTAAAGCCACACATACTTTTTCTTAATGAAAAAGGCTACAGGATTAAAACGGTAACCAATGGTAATGATGCACTGGATTGTTTTAAAAAGGAAAATTTCGATCTTGTCTTCCTTGATGAAAATATGCCCGGTTTAACCGGACTCGAAACTCTCGCCAAAATTAAATCTATCGATCCCGATATTCCAATTGTGCTCATCACTAAAAATGAGGAAGAATATATGATGGAAGATGCAATTGGATTTAAAATAGATGATTATCTGATTAAACCGGTAAATCCAAAACAAATCTTACTTACGATAAAAAAACTAATCGATAATAAACGCTTGGTCAGTGAGAAAACATCAATGGCTTATCGCCAGGATTTCAGAACCTTAGGAATGACACTCAATGAAAACCTGAGTTTTACAGAATGGGTGGAAGTTTATAAAAAACTAGTGTACTGGGAACTTTCACTCGAGAAGCTTGAAGATGAAGGTATGCATGAGATTCTAACTGTCCAAAAATCAGAGGCTAATGTTCAATTTTCGAAATTTATTGAAAAAAACTACTTGAAATGGCTAAAAGATCCGGAGGATGGACCGATCACATCGAATCAACTCTTTGTAAAAAAAGTGTTTCCATCGCTGGAGCCTAAAAAGCCTACTTTCTTCATACTGATCGATAACCTGAGATATGACCAGTGGAAAATGATCAATTCGATTTTGATAGAATATTACCGCATCGATGAAGAAGACACTTATTTCAGCATTTTACCTACTGCTACTCAATATGCTAGGAATTCAATTTTTTCAGGTTTATTGCCTCTTGAAATGGAGCGCCGATTTCCAAAAATGTGGCAAAATGATGAGGATGAGGGAGGTAAAAATTTATTCGAAGAAAAGTTTCTTGCCGATCAGATTCAGCGGGTCATGCGAAAGGACTGCAAACACTCCTATAATAAGATTCTAACCTTTGAACAAGGTAAAAACATCAGTGAAAACCTTAATAATTTAATGGGTAATGACCTGAATGTTATCGTGTATAATTTCGTCGACATGCTTTCTCATGCTCGTACAGATATGGCAATGATTAGGGAGCTTGCAAATGATGAAGCAGCATATCGCTCTTTAACCCTTTCATGGTTCGAGCATTCTCCTTTGCTAGATGCATTAAAAAAACTTTCCCAGAAAAAAATAAAACTGATTATTACAACTGATCACGGCACAATCCGGGTTAAACATCCAAGTAAAGTTATTGGCGACCGGAATACGAACTCAAATTTGAGATATAAACAGGGGAAAAACCTCGATTTTGTGTCAAAAGATGTGTTTCATGTTAAAAATCCGTATGAAGCCATGCTTCCAAAACTGCATATGAGTTCGAATTTTATATTCGCAAAAGAGGATAATTTTTTCGTTTACCCTAACAATTACAACCATTTTGTAAATTATTTTAACGAAACCTTTCAACATGGAGGCATTTCCATGGAAGAAATGATTGTTCCTTATGTAACCTACAGTCCGAAATAATTCTGTTTAAAAGTTTTTATGAACATCCGTGTCAATCAGGAAGAAGAACTGCATGAGGCAGCATCGGAACTACTCAAGTTTGCAGAAAAAGAAAAAGTTTTTCTATTTGAGGGCGAAATGGGTGCTGGCAAAACAACGCTGATCAAATCCCTATGTTTTGCTTTGGGTGTGAAAGAAACAGCAAACAGTCCTACCTATTCCATAGTAAATGAATATGTTTACCCCGAGGGCAAAATATATCATTTTGATTTCTTTCGTATCAAATCTCAGGAAGAAGCCTTTGATATTGGATTTGAAGAATATTTATCCTCGGGAGAATACTGTTTTATCGAATGGCCGCAAAACATAAGTGACCTTTGGCCTCTTCACTACCTCGAAATAAAGATATTTGAAGTTGAAAGAGGAGTAAGGAATATTGAGGCTAACAAGGTTTAAACTTAATAATTCTTAATTAAGACCTTCCTTTTTTAAATTTTTTGTATCTTCATTTCCCTTAATAAAACCCGAACCATGAGTGAATTATCTGACATTGCAAAACAAGCCATGATGCAACCGCAGGAGGCGATGTTGGAGCTTAAAAATAAAAAGAATAATCTCTATATCGGGATCCCGAAAGAGACTTCTTTTCAGGAAAACAGAATCGCATTAACGCCTTTATCTGTTGGCTTATTGGTCCAACATGGACATGAAGTCATGATTGAAGCCGGTGCCGGACTTGCAGCCAATTTTAAAGATAATCATTACAGTGAACAGGGAGCTCAGATTGTTTATGATAAAAAGGAAATCTATAAAGCAGATCTAATCATAAAAATTGCCCCTCCTACAGAGGAAGAAGTTGAAATGATGAAGATGGGACAGGTTCTTTTTTCAGCTCTTCAGATGTCGAGCTTGAAAGTAGATTTTCTGAAGTCACTGATGAAGAAGAATATTACCGCACTCTCATTTGAATACCTCCGCGATGAGGGCAATGTACTCAGTGTTGTCAGGGCAATGAGTGAAATTGTGGGAGCAACATCTGTGCTTATTGCTGCCGAATACCTGAGTAATGTGTTTGATGGTAAAGGTCTGATGCTGGGTGGAATAACCGGGGTACCTCCAACCGAAATCGTTATTTTAGGTGCCGGAACGGTGGGTGAATATGCTGCCAGAACCGCAATTGCGCTTGGTGCCGAGGTCAAAGTTTTTGACAGCTCTATTTATAGATTACGCCGGCTGCAAAACAATATTGGGAGTCGTGTTTTTACTTCTGTCATTCAGCCGGTGGTTTTACAAAAAGCCATTTGCAGTTGTGATGTTGCGATTGGAGCCATTCGCGCCAATCACGGAAGAAGCCCATGTATTGTTTCAGAGGAAACAGTAAGCAAAATGAAGCCAAATTCTGTGATTATTGATGTTAGTATTGATCAGGGAGGTTGCTTTGAGACCTCAAGAGTTACCAATCATACAGTTCCAACTTTCAGAAAACACGATGTGATTCATTACTGTGTACCAAACATTGCATCGAGAGTATCACGTACGGCAACCTATGCTCTAACAAATATTTTCACGCCGATCATACTTGACATAGGAGAAATGGGGGGCATAATGAATCTGATTTGGGAAAGACCCGGCATCCGGAATGCAATCTACCTTTATCAGGGAAAGCTTACCAACAAAGATCTGTCAGACCGATTTAATATCCCAATGAAAGATCTAGACCTGCTGATTGTTTCGAACCGCTAATGAAAAAACTTCTTCTACTAATTCTACTGTCTGTATTCACAGGTGCTTATGCGCAGAATAATAATCCTTATGGATTAGAGGTCATCAAGGATTACGCCGCCTACGAAAAATCTGTTGAACTTGATAAAAACAAACAATTAGTCGAAATCAAAAAACTTATCCCTGATATTAAACTGGAAATCAGGTATGCCGGAAAAAATAATTTCGCTAGACAAGCAGTATACAAACAGGCGAGGGCATTTGCCAGGCTACCGGTGGCCGAGGCCCTTAGAAATGTTCAAAATGATCTGAGAAAATCCGGTTTGGGTCTTAAAATATTTGACGGCTATCGCCCCTACAGCATAACAGTTAAATTCTTTGAAATTGCCAGCGATAAGAGTTTTGTTGCAAACCCAAAGGATGGATCACGACATAACCGGGGTTGCGCAATAGACCTGACTCTCATTGTCCTAAAAACCGGAAAAGAACTGAAAATGCCGACTACATACGACAGTTTTGCTGCCGAAGCCGCATCAGATTATAAGGACCTCCCAGCCAATGTTATTCAGAACCGAGAATTACTGCGTAGCACAATGGAAATGTACGGGTTCAGAGTGCTGAATAATGAATGGTGGCATTTTGATTTCATAGGCTGGAAGAATTATGAGTTAATGGATATTCCTTTTGAAGAACTGTAAGCCTGGATATTTAGTACATATTGACTTTTAAGTCTTGTACTCCCCCCACCTTCTAGAAACACTAAACCGCATTAATGGCATTTGCCAGTATTTCAAGCTCCTCTCTTTCATGAATACTGGTAATCACGATCCTGTGGATTGATTTACCCATCGGGTCAGGATATGGAAAAGATGAAATATTGATGCCATTTTTTAACACATCTTTCCCAAGCTCATCATCCAACAATTGAAAAACGGGAAAATCATTGATAAAAAACAGATTTTTTGTGGATTCAAGCAGATCTGTAAAGAGCCTTAAATTCCTTCGCAAATTTTGAAGCTCGTGTGCGTAAATATCTCCGGCATGAACAAAAGCATAAAGCATCCCGGGTGATGGTGGTGAACTGCCAACATAAACTGCTGAACTTCTCAAATTTTTTATGCTTAACCGCTTTCCTAAAATCACCCCCGCATCCAAGCCCATTGCCTTGGCCATAGAGGCAATAACAAAAATTTCAATATGAGGTAGTTGAGGCAATCTACTATAAATACCCTCTCCCTGATCTCCCGTAATACCAATTCCATGCGAATCATCTATTAGTAATACAAGCTCTTTATTGGGATCTATAGATTTTAGCCAGTCAAAATTATAGATCTCCGGTATCAAGTTGTTCAGAGAGTTGCTGATAATCATTACAGGTTGATCTGATGTATTGATCAGCAAGATTGTTTTTTCTATCCAATCTACAAACTTTATCCTTGTTGCCTCGGGATTTCCGATCCAAAGTGCCGAGTGAGTATCTGGGGCATAAATTAACAGATGAGTTTTAAAATAGTGCTGTACTACTAGCTGAGCTGCAAGGTATCCACTCGACAAAAGGATCGAGTCTTCTGCCCAGAACCGTCTAGCTGCTTCATTCTCAGCAAGAGAAAAAATATCAAGGGTGATGTTATTATTTCTGGAGGCACCGTGATTTACTCCATAAATTTCAATGCCTTCAAAAACAAGTTTTTTAAAGGCCTCATTATGCGGCATCCCCAAATAGGCCGTGCCACCAAAAAATAGGCTTAAAGCAGTTTCTTTCTTCATTCTCCCCTTTATACTTTACTGTAGATTTTTCTGTTTTAAACTACTAATATGATGTGCCTTCCCATAATGCTTTGTTTTAAGAGCCACTTTTCCCTCAGGATCAATTTTTACCTCAAAGAAAAAATCATAATCCTCATCTTTCAGTACAGCAAGGGGCCGGCGGGCACCAAATGCCTCCAGCAATTCAAGTACAGTATTGGAATGCCCAACGATTAAAACCTTTTTCTTAGGAAACTTTGTTTTTACAAGCTCTACAATGCCACGAAAATCTTGTGCCTCATATGTCTGAACCTCAATATTATTGTTTTTCGCAGAGAGGTAGGCAGTCTGACGTGTTCTTTTGTATTTGGTAGAAAAAGCTGCATCAAGCTTAACTTTTTTTAATTTATTGGCTAATTCCTCTGCCCTTTCCCTGCCTTCGTCGCTGAGTTCGGGGTCCTGATTCTTAGCGTCAGAAACGTCTTTTTCGGCGTGTCTAACAATATAAATTGTGGTATTTCCCGGTAAGTCTATTCTGGAGCTTAATGCGCTTACAGCAAGAAATAGTATAAGCAGGATTTTTGTTTTGTTCATCATTTTGGTATTTGTTTCGGTAGTAACATCGAAGACAAATCGGGTTCATTTTTTAAAAATAGAAAAGAAATATGGAAAGCAAACACTGGAGTGTTATTTAAGATCTTTAAAATAGAGCTTGGAATATTATTTTATGATGTAACTTGGTGAAGATAGCTCAGTCTCAAGATGAATTTGAATTCAACTGCAGTTGATTTTCGAATAGGGAACACTGTTCCAAAAAATATCCCCGCAACAATTCTTAAAAAGGATATTTTCGAACTTTCAAGTTATGCCGTTATTCCCATTCATGGTCTGATTGGCTATGATTTTTCCAAAGTTTTGTGGTGAGATTGAATTAAAATCAGGCAAAAAGATCTCTGCAAAACTTATTATTGATACCGGCTCGGGGCATCCTGTTTCTCTTGAAAAAATGGACGGAATTCCGTTTGAGTTGCCCGATGAACGCATCCTAGGTAACCTTGGCGTTGGTTTAACGGGGCCGATAGGCGGGTTTATTGGCCTTGAAATCATAAAGAGTTTTAATGTTGTTTTTGATTACAATAGAACAGCAATGTATGTTAAACCGATTACACCACTAAAAGAGTCATTTGAACATGATATGGCTGGAATAGAAATTGGTTCAGTCGGCGAAAATTATAAACGACTAATTATTACCAGAGTTGAACCATCATCGGCGGCAGAACAAGCCGGACTTATAAAAGTTGATGAAATTCTGGCCATAAACTTTAAACCGGCTTCTGAAATGTCACTCTCAGAAATAGATATTATGCTCAGGTCGCGAACCGGCCGAAGCTTTGTAATAAATGTTGCAGCCAAAGACGGTAAAGGTAAGGAGCGGGTAATATTAACCCTGAAGAAAATAATTTAGGCTTTTATAAAATTGTTTTTTGCTAAAACAATTTTATACTTTCAATTAAAAAATGCTGTTTAGAACCATTTTTCTGTTTCAGAATTATGTTGAATATCAATGTTACAATAAATTTATTATCAAAAGATGTTAAAAAATTATGCATTTTCAATTCAATCAATAGATTTGTAAATTCCTATTAACTAACCATTTTATAAAATCATATGACAATAAACTATCGCAAAGTGCAGTTTGCTGCATTATTAGCTCTGATATTTGTAACGGAACTAAATAATGTTCAGGCACAGGATCGCAACAAACCTGCTACTCCGGCTGCTGAACCAGCTAAGCCGGCATCACCGGCAGCAGCAACTCCTCCAAAACCCGGCATAAAACCCTATAAAGAAGTCATAACAGATAAAGCAACAACAGATAAGGGCTTGTTTAAAGTTCACAGACTGGATGGAAAATATTTTTATGAGATTCCCGATTCATTGTTCAATCGTGAAATGCTTGTGGTTACCCGCTATGCAAAAACTCCGACTGTTGATGGAACCTATGGCGGCGAAGAACTAAATGAGCAGATCTGGAAATGGCAAAGACGCGATAAGCAGGTAATGATTAGAATTCCTTCTTACCGCAATATCGCAGATAAAAAAACAGAGATGTTTGAGGCCGTTAAGAATTCCAATTTGGATGCTGTGCTATCTTCATTTGACATCAAGGCGATAAACAAAGATTCGAGCTCGGTAGTAATTGATGTTACTGATCTGTATGCAAAAGACGTTCAATCACTTGGTTTGCCTCAGTCGGTTCGTACACAGTATAAAATAACTACTATGGACGAGGCCCGCACCTTTGTTGATACGATCAAATCTTTCCCGGTCAATATTGAGGTTCGTTCATTAAAAACATACCGTGCTACAGATCCTCCGGGAGATAAATCGATTGGTTCAATGACTGTTGAAATTCACAATTCAATGCTCTTGTTACCAAAAATTCCTTTTAAGCCTCGTTTTTCGGATGATAGGGTTGGATTTTTCGGCCAAAGCCAAACAGATTATGGACTGGATGCACAAAAAGCGCAGGTTACACGCTACATTCATCGTTGGAAGCTGGAACCAAAAGATCCGGCCGCTTACAAGCGCGGTGAACTAGTAGAACCTAAAAAACAGATTGTTTATTACATTGATCCGGCTACACCAGTCAAATGGAGACCTTATCTTATTGAAGGCGTTAAAGACTGGAATGCGGCATTTGAAGAAGCAGGATTTAAAAATGCAATCACTGCAATGGAAGCTCCTTTAAATGATCCCGATTGGTCACCTGAAGATGCACGTTATTCAGTGATTCGTTATTTTGCATCGAATATTGCCAATGCCTACGGTCCGCATATTTCGGATCCGCGTTCCGGAGAAATCATGGAATCAGATATAGGTTGGTATCATAATGTGATGAACCTGGTTCGTAACTGGTTTTTTGTTCAAACTGCAGCCATCAATCCGGAAGCCCGCAATCCTAAATTCAAAGATGAAGTTATGGGTCAGTTGATCCGATTTGTATCATCACATGAGGTTGGACACACTCTGGGGCTTCCTCATAACTTTGGATCAAGTGTGGCTTATCCTGTTGATTCACTACGATCTCCTTCCTTTACTAAAAGAAAGGGTGGTACCGCACCTTCTATAATGGATTATGCACGCTTTAACTACATAGCCCAGCCTGGAGATGAAGGAGTTGTGTTATATCCAGGAATTGGTGACTACGATAAATGGGCTGTTAAATGGGGTTATACCTGGTTTGATAACGAATCACCGGAAGAAGATGCAAAAATTTTGAACAAATGGACCATTGAAAGAGCTGGAAATCCTATCTATTTCTATGGTCAGCAAACAGGAAATCCAACCGATCCTCGTGCGCAATCTGAAGATTTAGGAGATGATGCCATGAAAGCTTCTAAATATGGAATTGCCAACCTGAAGCGTATTTTGCCGAATATTGAAAAATGGACCTATGAAGAAGGCAAGCCATACGATAACTTGAGAGAACTTTATGGCGAGGCACTCAGTCAGTGGAATCGCTACATGGGACATGTACGTTCAAACATTGGTGGCATCTATGAAGATGATAAAACCTATGAGCAAAAAGGACCGGTATATACGCATGTAGTTAAAGCCAAACAAAAGGAAGCGGTTAAATTCATTAGCGATCAAGCGTTTATGACACCTACTTGGATGCTTGATCAGAATATTTTAAGCAAATTTGACAACGCAGGCATTGTTGACCGCTTGAGAAGAACTCAGGTTGGAGTTCTGAATGGAATTCTTGATTTCGGTCGTTTAAACAGAGTTATTGATAATTCTGCGAAAAATGGTGCTTCAGCTTATCAGATGGACGAATTAATGCTAGATCTGCGTAATGGCATTTGGTCTGAATTGAAAACCGGAGCCAATTTAGATACCTACCGCCGTAACTTGCAGCGTGCCTACATCGAAAGGATGTCATATCTACTGAACGAAAATGAAACACCGGTACCAGCACAGTTTGCAGCATTTGCAGGTCCGCAGATAGACGTTTCACAATCAGATATCCGCCCTATGGCCAGACAGGAACTTAAATCCTTGTCTTTGCAGGTTAAAGCAGCTTTACCTAAATATACAAACCCGGTATTAAGAGCACATCTTGATGATGTAATGGTTCGTATCTCAGAAGCGTTAGATCCTAAGAAATAAATAGCTTTTCGTAAAAATAGAAACCCCGGCATGTTGACTTTGCCGGGGCTTTTTATTTTCCTAATTTTGGTAAAATTGGATAAGGTTTAATTCTGATGAACCAGATCTGATTGAAATAAACATGAAACACAGATGGGAGCGTTTTTCATGCTGTTGGTGTTTTCATCACCCGCTTATAATCATCATAGGATCCATCTTGCACATGCGGTATTAAAAACAATTTATATTCAAATGAAAACCCTTTCCATTACCGCAGCACTGTTTTTCACACTCACTTCCGTCGTATTTGCGCAGTCTGATTCTCTCGCTGTGTTAAAAGCAACATGGGTGAAAGAAAAAATCTCGCCTGGGGTTCATTTAAAGACTTTCTGGTTTAATAAAACGCTGTTTAATTCCAATCAGAATGTAAGTATTCTAGAAATAAAACCTAAGAAAAAGCTGTTTTTTGATTTGGGTTATGATCCCCAAAAACTGTTAATTACTAGTGATTTTGGCAAAAACTCAAATGCCCTGGCAGCAATAAACGGGACTTTTTTTGACATTGCTAATGGTGGCTCGGTAGATTATATTCGTGCTAATGGTAAAGTAATCAATGAAAATCGCCTCGGAAAAAATGGTAAAAGAGCGGGGCATCAAGAATCTGCATTGGCATTCAATAAAGGAAAATTGAGCATCGCAAAATGGGATGGGAAACAAGATTGGGAGCAAACCCTTAAAGGTGATGATATTATGGTAAGCGGCCCCCTACTTTTGTTGAATCAGACTGTCGAAAAATTAGATGCTGCAAATTCATTCAATAAAACCAGACACCCCCGAACCGCTGTAGCTATAACAAAAAACAAACGGGTTTTGCTGATCTCAGTAGATGGCCGGAATGAAAATTCTGCCGGAATGAGCCTGTTCGAATTAACAAAGCTAATGACCTGGTTAAACGCAAATGATGCCATTAATTTAGACGGGGGCGGTTCTACTACCCTATGGTTAAATAATTATATGAAAACAGGAGTTGTCAATTTCCCTAGCGACAATAAAAAATGGGATCATGAAGGTCAGCGAAAGGTAGCAAATGTGGTTTTGTTAAAGAAAAATTGATCTAAAATTGGTCAAGTAATTGTTAATAATGCTATTAAGTAATTGAATTACACCAATTATATTTAATTTTCGTTAATTTCATGTAAACAATCAAGGTGAAGTATTCCGTATGAACAAGAGTGAAGATAACTATGCCTACCTTATCAATAAAATTGATGGTTTTATACGAAAGTATTACCTCAATAAAGTTGTAAAAGGTTCTATCTTTTTGGCTTCGTCTTTCCTTGCGGCCTATCTAATTCTAACTTTTGCAGAATACCTGGGAAATTTTAATCCTGCAGTCAGAAGTGTCCTTTTTTATACCTTCATAGCGGGCAATCTCTTCGTTCTTGCAAGCTATATTATTCATCCACTTCTTTCGTATTTCAGGTTGGGGAATACAATCAGCCACGAACAGGCTTCGGCAATAATTGGGAGGCATTTTACACCGGTAAAAGATAAATTGCTTAACACACTGCAATTAAAAAAGCTTTCAGAACTTAAGCCAGAACAGCGGAGCCTTATTGATGCCAGTATTAATCAGAAAATTGCTGAACTCAGACCCGTTCCTTTTACTTCTGCGATTCATATTAAGGAGAACAGAAAATACTTAAAATACACTTTAGCTCCTTTAGCAATCATTGTTTTTGTGTTCTTTTCTGCACCTTCTATTCTTAGTGAAAGTACGGAGCGATTAATAAATCACAATAAACGGTTCGTTAAGAAAGCCCCGTTCAGATTTGAAATTTTAAATAAGCATTTATCTGTAGTGCAGGGGGGTGATTTTACGCTTTTGGTGAAACTTTCGGGCAATGAGATTCCCTCAGAAATTTACCTTGAAGATGGTCTAAATACATTCAAGCTAGATAAGGAAAACATCATCCGATTTAAATATACCTTCAGAAATTTACAGAAAGACAAAAAGATAATATTGAAGGCTGGTGAATTCCACTCGGAAGATTACGTACTTGAAGTAAAGGCACGCCCCATTCTGCTTGATTTTGATGTACTAATTGAATATCCGTCTTATCTAAATAAAAGTAATGAAAAACTGGAAAATACCGGCGACTTAACCGTTCCGGAAGGTTCTCGTATCAAGTGGAAATTTAGAGCACAAAACTCTGAACAGATAGACATGGTTATGGACAAAAAAAGTTTTCCTTTGAGAGAATCCGAAGAAAACATATTTAACTTCAGCTATAGGGCCATTAAAAATCTTTCTTACAGTATCAGACCAATTAATAAAGAGGTTGTCGAATCTGACCTAGTTTCCTATGAGCTAAAGGTTATTCCTGATCTCCAACCAGTAATTGATGTTAACGAACGACCGGACTCTGTAAATTCCAAGCTGCTTTATTTTGTTGGGCAAGCCAGTGATGATCATGGTTTTTCAAAACTAAATTTCAACTTCAGGGTACTTTCGGGAAAAACGGATGAAGATAATAAAGTGCAAATGCAATCTATAAAGTTCGATAAAAATGCGCTACAAAGTAATTTCTTCTATATATGGGATGCAAACGAGGTAACAGCAAAACCAGGAGAGCAGATTGAATATTATTTTGAAGTATTTGATAATGATGGGGTAAATGGGCCAAAATCAGTTAAATCGGCTATAAAAACCTTGAAATTACCTTCAGAAGCTGATTTGGAGAAAAAATTAGAGGCAAATACCGGCGCGCTTAAGAAAAAGATTGAACAGGCAATCAAAAAATCTGCTCAGTTAGAAAAAGAGAGTAAAAGATTGAACCAAAACCTTCTGAATAAAAAGAATCTGTCTTTTGAAGAAAGAAAGCAGATCGAAAATCTTCTTCAAAAACAAAAGGAGCTAAATGAATTAGTTAAAGAGATTCAAAAAGATAACAAACAAAATTTAGCAGAACAACGGGAAGAAAATGAAGAAATTCTAGAAAAGCAAAAACAGATTGAAGAACTTTTTAATAATGTTCTGGATGAAAAGACTCGCGAAATCTTGAAAAATATCGAAAAGCTCCTTGAAAAAAATAATAAAACCCTCACACAAGAGGAGCTATCCAAAGTACAAATGGACAATAAATCACTTCAAAAGGAACTCGATCGTATATTGGAACTATATAAACAACTTGAATTCGATCAAAAGCTTAGTAATGCTATCGAAAAGTTGAATGAGCTGGGTAAAAAACAGGAAGAACTGAGTGAAAAATCATTAGATAAAAAGAATGAGCTTGAGGATCTAAAAGAAGAACAAAAACAGTTGCAGGATGATTTTGAAGATTTAAAACAAGAACTCAAAGAACTGGAACAAAAGAATGAGGAGTTGGAACAAAAGAATGACTTTGAAAATCAGGAAAAAGCTCAGAAAGAAATAGACAATGAACAACAAAAAAGCTCAGAAAGTCTTGAAAAAAAGGATCAGAAGAAAGCTTCAGAAAGTCAAAAGAAGGCCGCAGCAGAAATAAAAAAACTAACAAAAGATTTGCAGAGTATGCAACAGGAATCAGAAGAAAAGGAAAGCGAAGTTAATGCCAAAAGTCTCCGTGAAATCCTAGATAACCTGATTACCAGCTCTTTTGATCAGGAAAAAACCATGCAAACGGTAAGGCAAATCAATTCTAGTGATCCGAATTATATCATTCAGAGCCAAAAGCAGAAAGATATTCAGGTCAATCTAAAAATGATCGAAGATAGCTTGTATTCGCTCAGTAAGAAGGTTCCTCAAATCCAATCAGTTGTGAATAAGGAAATTCAGGCCATAAACTTCAACGTTGGAAAGGCCATTGAAAGCCTCGGTGAGCGACGTACAGCAGAAGCAAACCGCAACCAACAATTTGCTATGACTTCTATAAATAACCTTGCTTTAATGTTAAATGAAGCCTTAGAGCAATTACAACAAGCGCAGCAGAATGGCAAAGCCGGAGGAAAAGGTAAACAAAAACAGAATCTGTCTCAGCTCAGCAAAATGCAGGAACAATTGAATAAAAACATGCAAAAAGCAAGGCAAGATATGCAAAAGCAAGGTCAGCAGAAAAGCGGAATGCAGGGAAAAAGCAGTCGGGAAATGAGTGAACAGTTAGCAAAAATGGCCAGAGAACAACAGATGATAAGGCAAGCCATGCAGGAATTCAATAAAATGGAAAACAAGGACGGAAAGGGTGCTTTGGGAAATCTAGATAAATTAATGAAAGAGATGGAACAAACTGAAACAGATCTCGTAAACAAAAGAATTCAACAGGAAACTCTTAGCAGACAACAGGAAATTCTTAGTAAATTGCTTGACGCAGAAAAAGCTGATCGGGAACGAGAACAAGATCAGAAAAGAGAAAGCAAAGAAGGTATTACACCCTTACCTGAAAATTCATTAATCATGCAGGAGTTCCAAAAAATTAAGCGAAAAGAAATTGATTTGCTGAAAACCGTTACCCCTTCATTAAATTCGTTTTACAAAATAAAAGTGGGGGATTATTTTAAATATTTAAATTCGGGGGATAAATGATTAAGCAGACAGAATTTTCAGATAACACTTCATTGTATACTTTGCAATTACCTTCCCGGATTGACAGTATTACCATCCTTGAAAATTTCATAGATGAGCTGAGTGCAAAATATAGTTTTAGTGATGAGCTCTATGCCAATGTGCTTACTTGCCTTAGTGAAGCCGTGGTCAATGCCATTATTCATGGAAATATCGAAAATTTAGATAAAAAAGTATATATCAATCTCGAGGTTATTGAAGATAAGCGTCTTATTTTTACAATTTCTGATGAAGGGGATGGATTTGATTTTAATAATCTTCCCGATCCTACAGCTCCAGAAAACATTGAGAATTTAAGTGGTAGAGGGGTCTTTATTATTAAAAAGCTTGCTGATCAGTGTGTTTTTAATTCAAAAGGAAACGAACTCGAACTCCATTTTAAAATTTAATGGGCCAGACACCTATTAATTTCTTTACAGAAGACCTAAATTTTACCTTAAAACAAAAAGGACTTATAAGAACCTGGATAAAGGATACAATTGTTGCCGAAAACCACCGGCTAAGGGTTTTAAATTTAATTTTCTGCAGTGATGATTATTTGCTCACTATCAATCAGCAGTACTTGGATCATGATACCTACACTGATATTATTACCTTCGATAATAGCGAAAATAAGCTTGAGATCAAAGGAGATATTTTTATAAGTATTGACCAGATCAGAGAAAACGCCAAAAAGCTTAATATAGCTGAAAAAGATGAGCTCCACAGAGTAATAATACATGGAACACTACACCTTCTTTCTTATTCAGATAAGGGTAAATCTTCAAAAGAAATCATGACCCAAAAAGAAGACTTTTATTTATCAAAAAGAACCTTCTGAGTTTATTCCATCGGAACCTCTATGATTAATACTTTAGAATCTTCCTTAAAATTAAACTCTAAGGTTTCAGTCTCGTAAATTCCCATTGCATCGCGTTTGTTTAATACTGTATCCTCTAGTACTGCCTGCCCATCAATTACAAATACATAGGCACCGTTTCCGGGATGCTGAATGCGATAATTGGCCGTTTTACCAGCAGAAAATGTACCCAAACTGAAAAATGCATCCTGATTGATCCACATTAAATTTTCACCCTTATTAGGCGATACAACAGTCAGAAATAAATTTTTAGCTTCCTCAAGTTTATATCTTATCTGATCATAACGCGGTTGAATATTACGTTCTTTAGGAAACACCCAGATCTGCAGTAAATTTACTTCCTCTGTAGATGAGCCATTAAATTCTGAATGGCGGATACCACTTCCTGCTGACATAGCCTGAACTTCCCCATAACTAATTTCACCCTCTGAGCCCAAACTGTCCCTATGAGCCAATACCCCCTTAAGTGGTATGGTCACAATTTCCATGTTGTCGTGAGCATGAGTACCAAATCCCATCCCTGGAGCGACAATATCGTCGTTCAATACCCTTAGCAAGCCAAAATGAAGTTTTGAAGGATCATGGTAATTGGCAAAACTAAATGAATGAGCTGCTTTCAACCATCCATGATCCTGAATACCACGTTCAGCTGCACGATGAATAATCTTTTTCATGTTACAAATTTATAATTACATGTTTAAACATACAATATTAATTCCAAACTTACTTATGCGTACCTTTGCAGATTAATAAGACAAAATAATGCCACATCAAGTCATATTAGTTGGAGCAAGCGGACTTATTGGCAGTCACTTACTTACAGCTTTAATCGAATCAGCCGAAATATCCAGGATATTGCTAATTCTGAGAAGGCCGCTCAATATAACTAATCCCAAAGTTCGGGAATTGATTGTTAATTTCGACGAACTAGAGCAATATGCTTTAGAAATTAAGGGTGATATTATTTACAGCTGCCTAGGTACCACAACTGCTGCAACACCCGATTCTAATTTATACAGAAAAATAGATCTAGAATACCCATTGAACCTTGCCAGAATAGGCGCAGAGAACGGAATTAGGCAATTCCACCTAGTTTCATCCATGGGTGCTAATGTAAACTCCTCGAGTTCTTATTTGAAACTAAAAGGAGAATTGGAAGAAAAGCTGAAGGAATTATCGCTTGGGTCTTTGCACATTTACCAACCTTCATTATTAACAGGAAATCGCAGAGAGTACCGTCTTGGCGAAAAAATCGCAGCACCCATTTTCAAACTAATTGAACCATTGCTTATAGGTCCACTAAAAAAATACCGAAGCATTAAGGCAGAAACAGTTGCGCGAGCAATGCTTAATCAATCATTAAAAGAAATAAAGGGAACCTTTATTTATCCTTCCATACAAATACAAGAATTAGCGTGAGCATTTTATCAACTGAACAATTAGGACATTCATTTAACGATAACTGGTTATTTAAAGACCTCTATTTAGGTCTTAATAAAGGCGACAGGGTAGCACTGGTTGGTATTAACGGAACAGGAAAATCGACATTACTTAGAATTCTTTCTGGAATCTTACAACCGGTACTGGGGAAGGTTGTAACTGAACGGGACCTTAGAATAGGTTACCTGGAACAGGATCCTCAATTTACAAATCAGGAAACAATCAGCGACTTCATTTACTCGATTGGGGATAAGCGTCAACAACTGATCCGTAAGTACGAAGAAGCTGTAAATCAGGAGGTTCACAATGAAAAACTCCTAAATAGGCTAATGGATGAATTGAGTAATGCGAATGCCTGGGAGTATGAATATGAGATAAAAACTATTCTTGGCAGGATGGGAATACAGCATCTGGAACAAAGAATTGTTACTCTTTCTGGAGGACAAAGAAAACGTCTGGCACTTGCCAAACTACTCATTGACGATCCGGATGTTTATATTTTGGATGAACCTACCAACCATCTGGATATTGAAACAATAGAATGGCTGGAAAGCTATATGACCAGTGGTCAGAAAACAATATTACTAGTTACTCACGATAGGTACTTTCTAGATAATGTTTCAACGCGGATCATAGAACTTGACAGGGGAAAACTCCAAAATTTTAATGGAAACTACAGTTATTACCTTGAGAAAAAAGCCGAACAAAATACTGCAGAGGATGCTACTTTCAGTAAAAACACAAACCTGCTAAAGAAAGAGCTTGAATGGATGCGTCGTCAGCCAAAGGCAAGAACAACCAAATCAAAGTCGAGGATTGATTCCTTTTATGATCTTGAAGAAACAACAAAGGGAAGGAACGTTAAATCATCACTTGAGTTAAGTGTCAATGTATCGAGACAAGGAAATAAGATCTTAGAATTAGAGCATGTTAGTAAATCATTTAACGGAAAAACTATAATCCATGATTTCAGCTATACATTCAAAAAGGGGGATAAAATTGGGCTTGCGGGCAAGAATGGAACAGGCAAATCGACACTTCTAAATATTATTACTGGAGCCTTAAAACCTGACGGTGGTAAAGTTAATGTGGGTGAAACAACGGTATTTGGATATTATAAACAAGGTGGTTTAGAATTTAATGAAGATGAGCGGGTAATAGATGTGGTAAAGAACATTGCAGAATATATTACCATGGCTGATGGAAAAACCCTTACTGCAAGTCAGGTTCTAAGCCACTTTCTCTTTCCACCTGCAAAACAGTATGGCATGGTTAATAAGCTAAGTGGTGGAGAAAAGAAACGTCTTCAGCTTATGAGGGTCTTGATGAAGAATCCTAACTACCTTATCTTGGATGAGCCAACAAACGATCTAGATATAGATACTTTAAATGTTCTGGAAGATTTCTTGCTTAATTTCCCGGGGATTTTAATGCTTGTATCTCACGATAGGTATTTACTTGACCGCCTGACAGAGCAGCTCTTTATTTTAGAAGGTGATAAAAATGTACAAATCTACTCCGGTAACTATACGGATTATAGGCTTGAACAGGAAGAGCCCAAAAAACCGGCAAAGACAGAGATTAAAGTCAATACGAAAACCGACCACCCTAAACCGACAAAAAGAAAACTTACTTTCAAAGAAGAAAAAGAGTTTTCTGAACTTGAGTTAAGTATTAAAGCAATGGAGAAGCAGGAAGAAGATTTTACCATGGAATTAAATTCCGGAATTACAGATCACATGATACTATCTGAAATTGCTAGTAAAATAAAGGGCTTAAAAGACAAAATTGATGATCAAACACTTCGGTGGCTTGAATTATCGGAATAAAAAAAATAAACAGAGAACATGAGTCAATCCGATCTTATTGCATCAACAGGAGTTAGCATGTTGCTTATTGCCTTTTATCTTAATTTAAATAAAAAGCTTAGCACGGAGAGTAAATGGTACACCGGACTTAATTTCGTAGGTGCTGCATTATGCGGTTTTTCTTCTTATCTCATACATTTTTACCCTTTTGTTATTCTAGAAAGTGTTTGGGCTACCGCAGCCCTTATCTCCTTTTTTAAGTATGTTCCACGTGGAACAAATATTAAATAGTTATGATTATTTTTACAATTCTTTATAGTTCCACGTGGAACATTCAAAAAAATGTTTAATAAATACGATATTATTGTGGTAGGTGCCGGGCATGCAGGTTGTGAAGCAGCTGCGGCGGCAGCAAATATGGGTTCAAAAGTGCTATTAATAACCATGAACATGGAAACAATAGCACAAATGAGTTGTAACCCAGCAATGGGTGGAGTAGCTAAAGGTCAAATCGTTCGTGAGATTGATGCTATGGGAGGATACTCAGGGATAATAACAGATAAAACAACACTACAATTCAGAATGTTGAATAGCTCAAAAGGTCCAGCAATGTGGAGTCCAAGAGCCCAAAGCGATAGAAAACGTTTTGCAGAAGAATGGCGATTGGCCCTAGAACAAACACCTAATGTGGATTTTTGGCAAGATACTGCCACATCACTATTGATAGAAAAAAATAAAGTTTGTGGCGTAAGAACATCATTAGGAATAGAAATAAAATCAGAAGCTGTTGTCTTAACCAATGGAACCTTTTTAAACGGTATTATTCACATAGGTGAAAAGAAATTTGGTGGTGGTAGAACTGCAGAGAAATCAGCTACTGGGATTACAGAACAACTAGTTGAACTAGGGTTTGAATCCGGGAGGATGAAAACAGGGACACCCCCAAGAGTAGATGGACGCTCTCTGGATTATTCAAAAATGGAAGAACAATGGGGCGATACAGACCGTGGAAGATTTTCATACACCGATGTACCACTACAAAAAGAACAAAAATGTTGCTGGATAACCTACACGAACGCAGAAGTTCATGAGACTTTAAAAGAGGGCTTTGAAAAATCTCCAATGTTTACAGGCAGAATAAAAGGACTGGGTCCACGCTACTGCCCTTCTATTGAAGATAAAATTAACCGGTTTGCCGAGCGTGATAGACACCAAATATTTGTTGAACCAGAAGGGTGGAACACTGTAGAGATTTATGTGAATGGATTTTCAACATCTTTACCAGAAGATGTGCAATACAGAGCATTGACGAAAATACCGGGTTTCGAAAATGCTAAAATGTTTCGACCTGGTTATGCTATTGAATATGACTTCTTTCCACCAACACAATTAGGACTTAGCCTTGAGACAAAATTAATTAAGAATCTCTACTTCGCTGGGCAAATAAACGGAACCACAGGCTATGAGGAAGCCGCATGCCAAGGCTTTATGGCAGGAATAAACGCACATTTAAAAATAAATAAGAGAGAAGAACTTATTTTAAAAAGAGCAGAATCGTACATCGGCGTTTTAATTGACGATCTGGTAACAAAAGGAACAGAAGAACCTTATCGTATGTTTACCTCAAGGGCAGAACATAGACTCTTATTAAGACAAGACAATGCAGATATCAGATTAAGCCCGATTGGATATAAATTAGGATTAATTTCTGACGAAAGGCTTAAGAAAGTAAATAAAAAAATAGAAAATGCTGACTTGATCGTAAGCTATCTAAAGACAACATCAATAGCTCCGGATGCGGTCAATGAAATTCTAGAAAATAAAGGCACACCAGGTATTTCACAAAACGTAAAAATGTTCCAATTAATAACTAGACCACAAATAGGATTTACTGACTTAAGAAAATCAGATTCGGTATTCAATGAAATACTAAATCGTTATGATAAAGAAACCGTTGAGCAAGCAGAAATAAAAATTAAGTACGAAAGTTATTTTGAGAAAGAAATGGACATCGTAGATAAAATGAAACGGATGGAAGATCATACAATCAATCCTGAATTTAATTACCTTAAACTAGTTTCATTATCAAAAGAAGCAAGGGAAAAACTGATGAAAATAAAACCAAGAACCCTCGGTCAGGCTTCCAGAATATCAGGTGTTTCACCTTCAGATATTTCTGTTTTAATGGTACATCTGACAAGATAAAATATAACTTATTGATTTACAGTTAGTTAAGTCTTTTTTTAATTGGCTTTAAATAGTAAGACATACGACACTTTTGAACAATGGTCAATATTAATAATCCAAAAAAAGAGAAAATCGTTTATATGGTTTATAAATGGCAAAAAATAAAAAAAGGGTAATTTTCAATATTTCAATACTACTATTTTGGCTTACAACCTTGGTATCGAGTTGCGCAAGTGTGCAATCTCCAACCGGAGGTCCAAAGGATAGTATACCTCCAGGTGTCATTAAAGAAATTCCAAAAAACTATACAAAAAACTTTAACGTAAAAAAGGTTGAAATAGAATTCAATGAATTTGTAAAGCTCAGTAACGAATATACAGAAATTAGCATATCTCCAGCAATGGATATACCTCCAGGATTTAGAGTAAAAAAGGAGAATTTGGAAATTGAATTTAAACAAGAGCTAGAAAAAAACACCACTTATGCAATCAATTTTGGAAAGGCAATTGCCGACGTAAACGAAAGCAATATTCTAAAAAATTATTCATATGTGTTTTCAACCGGTAACGAAATTGATTCCCTTTCAATTTCAGGAAAGGTAATTAACTCCCTAACCAAAGAAAAACTAAAGGATGTTACTGTATTCATCTTGCCATTAAATCAGGATTCTTTATTCGGGAAAAAAAAGGCAAGCATATTCAATATAACCGATACATCTGGAACGTTCAAATTATCAAACCTAAGAGAAGACACCTATAAATTATACGCCTTACTTGAACAGGGAGGAGATAGAATATATAACGGACAAAACGAAGAAATTGGATTCCTTCAAAATCCTCTTAAATTAACTAGAGATACCGGTGGAATTGTTTTACAAGTTTTTAAAGAATATCCTTCTGTTTTCATGGTAAAAGATCGCCGTATTGAGAGCGATGGTAGAATAAATTTAATATTTAACAGACCACTTACTGATCCATCCATCAGGATTACTGAACCGGCAAACCTTGATCAAAGCAAAACAGTTGAATTTACCTTTGGCAGGGACTCGGCTATAGTTTGGTTACCTGAGCTGCTTTTTGATTCAATTAATGTGGTTGTCTATTCGGGAAATAAAGCACTTGACACTGTAACACTCAGAAGAAATAAAAGAGATACATATATGCAGTCCCTGGTTGCCTCAGATAACCTCACTGGGGCAAAGATAAGACCAGGTGCTGAATTCATACTCAAGTTATCATCCCCAATAAAATCCTATCAGGAATCACAAATAACACTTCTGGAAGACTCCATACCGGTAAAGAACTATCAAATTGTTAAAGACCCTAATTCCCTTAAGATCTATAAAATAAAATATCCATGGAAATCCAAAAAGCAATATAATTTAAAACTGGCCGAGAATGCGTTTACTGATATACTAGGAACAAAATCCAAAGTTTATAATAAAATATTTGAATTGGATGTTGACGACAATTATGGAAGTATATCTATAAAAGTTAGTGTACCTGATACATCAAAAACTTATCTGGTACAATGGTTAAACGAAAAGAAAGATATACTAAAACAAAATTCGATTAAAAAGAATACTCTCCTAAATTACATCAGATACCCCACTGCCAAATATTTTATCCGTGTTATATATGATGATAACGCAAACGGGGAATGGGATACCGGAAATGTTAAAGAAGGAAGACAGCCTGAAAAAACTTGGAACTTAGAAAAAATAATCTCTCTCAGGCCCAACTGGGATTTAGAAGAAAATGTTACTATTCCGGATCCGTAATAAACCAGGTAGAATACAATTTATAGTTTTCAGGTAACTTATTGAGCATTTCGATTTGATGCTCTGTTAAAGGCTTAATTTTTCTGGCAGGAATACCGGCATATAAATAACCGGCTTCACAAACCGTATTTTCTAAAACAATAGCACCCGCTGCAATAATACAATACTCATTCACAATGGCATGATCCATTACAATAGCACCCATTCCAATGAGTACATGATCACACAACGTACACCCATGAACAAGAGCATTGTGTCCTATTGATACATAATTACCAATTTCAGTAGCGGCCTTTAGGTAGGTACAGTGAATTACGGCTCCGTCCTGAATATTCGTATTATCTCCTATTCTTATATAATTAACATCGCCTCTGATTACGGCACTAAACCATACAGAACAATTATCACCGATAACAACATCACCAACAATGGTACTGTTCTCAGCCAGAAAACAATTATTTCCTATTTCAGGAAATACATTCTTAACGGGTAAAATAAGTGCCATAGCTAAACTCTATTAAAAAACAGTATCATGGGGTTCCAAAGCATGGGGCTTATAATCAGTAGTGTAATGCAGGCCCCTACTCTCTTTACGTAGCATTGCAGATTTTATGACGATATAAGCGTTCTGGATAACATTACGAAGCTCACATAGTTTAACTGACAAGGTTGTCTTCTTATAGAAACTTTCTGTTTCTTCATAAAGCAAACCCAATCGTCTTAAGGCTCTTTCTAGTCTGAAATCAGATCTAACGATTCCCACATAATCACTCATCACCTTTTGGGTTTCACGAAGGTTATGGGTAACCAGAATGTCTTCATTAGATAATTTAGTATCTGTCTCATCCCATTCTGGAATATTATCAGGAATTACATGATTTTTAAAGGTAAGGATGACATCTTTATATATCCTGTGAGCAAATACAGGGGCTTCTAATAAAGAGTTAGACGCAAGGCGATTAGCTCCATGTAAGCCGGTTGAAGTACATTCACCACAAGCATAAAGCCTGTTAATTGAAGAGTGCCCATTTTCATCAACCATAATACCACCACACATATAATGGGCAGCCGGGGTAACCGGAATAAGATCGCGGGTCATATCCAAGCCAATACTCATACACTTCGCATATATATTGGGGAAATGAGATAGAATGTCCACCTTTTCACGATGTCTTATATCAAGATAAACAAAATCATCTCCTGACTTCTTCATTTCCGCATCAATAGCCCTGGCCACAATATCCCGCGGAGCTAAAGAACCCCGCTCATCGTAATTCTGCATGAACTCTTCGCCGTTTTTGGTTTTAAGCACACCACCAAAACCACGAACAGCTTCAGAAATTAAAAAAGAGGGGTACTCGCCAGGATTATATAACGCAGTAGGATGAAACTGAATAAATTCCATATTCCTAACCTTAGCCTTAGCTCGGTAAGCCATCGCTATACCATCACCAGTAGCAATAACAGGATTGGTAGTGGTAGAATAAATGTGACCGGCACCACCGGAAGCCATTAAAGTAACCCGTGATAAAAATCTCTCAACTTTATTCGTTGAAGTATCAAGCGCGTAAATACCATAACATTCAATATCCTCTGATTTTCGGTCAACAAATTCACCGATATGATGCTGAGTTATTAATTCTACAGCAAAATAATGGGTTAAAATTTCAATATTAGGATCATTATGAATTTGCTCAAGCAAGGCTCTTTCTATCTCAAAACCAGTTATATCTTTATAATGCAACACACGACTTTCAGAATGACCACCTTCTTTAGCGAGATCAAAAATTCCCTTATTGGTTTTATCAAAATGAGTACCGTATTTTATAATCTCATCTATACGTGCAGGTCCTTCTTTAACAACGATCTCAACAATACTTCGGTCACATAATCCATCTCCAGCAATTAACGTATCATCAATGTGTTTTTCAAATGAATCTTCCTCTTTATCTACAACAACAGCTACACCTCCTTGGGCGTATTTCGTATTGGACTCATCTTCGTTAGCTTTAGTAAGAATTAGAACCTGACCATATTTAGCAGCTTTCAAAGCAAAACTTAATCCCGCAATACCGGATCCTATCACTAAAAAATCAACAATTTTCATCTAATAAAATTTATATAATATTGGTAATTAATAATCATGTTAATAACCACATCAAAGATGTTAATTTAGTACTAATAGTAGTTGATTAATTTATAAACAGACTGAAAAATACTCCTAATAACTTTAATTTAACTTATTTTTGATTTAGTTACAAACAAGAAGCAAAGAGTAATCCACTTTTTATAACGACTAAAAACTGCACATATAAAATAAATAAAAAAAACTTGGATAATTGAATATCTTAATAATCAAATATTTAGCTATATAATTTTGTTTAGAATTTGTGAATAATTAATTAAAACTAATTATAACGACAAAATAACAAGTTAATTATTCACAATACTAACACTCTAATAAACAATAAGATCTTTATCTATAATATAAATTATAATTATTGAATAGTTGATAAATGGATACCTTAGAAGAATTAAATATTAAAGGTTTTATTGATGAGCCAATAAATCCATCACTCGATCTTTTTACTGAAATAAACAGATTAAAAAAAGAAAAAAATGCGATTATTTTAGCACATTATTATCAGGAGCCTGATATACAGGATATTGCAGATTTTATTGGAGACAGTCTGGGTTTATCACAGCAGGCAGCAAAGACAGATGCTGAGGTAATTGTATTTGCCGGTGTTCATTTTATGGCTGAAACGGCTAAAATATTATCACCTTCAAAAAAGGTGCTATTACCAGATTTAAAAGCAGGATGTTCATTATCAGACAGTTGTCCGCCAAAATTATTCGCAAAGTTCAAGGAGAAGTATCCTGATCATTTGGTAATAACCTATGTAAATTGTACTGCCGAGTTAAAGGCAATGAGTGACATTGTTTGTACCTCATCAAATGCTGTACAGATAGTGGAGAGTTTACCTAAGGATCAGAAGATTATTTTTGGTCCTGATAAAAATTTAGGAGCCTGGGTAGCTAAGAAAACAGGGAGAGAACTGGTATTATGGAATGGTGCTTGTATGGTTCATGAAATTTTCTCTCAACAGCGTATACTAAAATTAAAAAACAGACATCCAGAGGCAAAATTTATTGCACATCCTGAATGCGAAGAGGCTATTTTAAAGATGGCCGATTATATAGGATCCACTACCGGTTTATTGAAATACACCATAAATAATCCGGCTAAAGAATTTATTGTGGCTACCGAAAGTGGAATTATCCATCAGATGGAAAAAGCTAATCCTGAAAAAGTATTTATTCCGGCGCCACCAGATAATTCATGTGCTTGCAATGATTGTCCGCATATGAAAAGAAATACGCTTGAAAAGCTATATCTATGTATTAAAAATGGACGTCCTGAAGTTACTGTTCCGGCTGAAATAATAAAACGTGCTAGATTACCTATTGAGCGTATGCTCGAAATATCTGCCAAACTAGGTTTGTAAAAATGATTGAACAGTCATCTGGTTTTTTAAAGAACTATGCTAGTATATTTCGACTCCTTATTGGTATTATAATTGGAACTTTTTTAGGACTTTTCTTAGGCAAGCAGGTTGAGGTAATTAAACCAATAGGCGATATATTTTTAAATCTGCTTTTTACAGCTGTAATTCCCCTTATTTTTTTCGCTATATCGTCTTCAATAGCCAATATTGATCGTTCCAAAAAAATGGGGAAGGTTATGTTGGTAATGATTCTGGTATTTTTAGGTACAGTAATTATATCAGCTATACTAACAATTTTTACGGTCGCAATATTTCCACTTCCACAGAATATTGAAACAGTTGCAAACGCGGTTGAAGAAGTTCACACGGCAAGTTTTGGAGAACAGGCAACAAGTTTATTAACGGTGAATGAATTCTCGGAGTTATTATCCCGAAAGAGTATGCTGGCCTTTATTATATTTTCTTTATTTATTGGTTTTGCAACTTCAAGATCTGGTGAAGCAGGTGAGCCTTTCAAAAAATTTCTGATATCAGGCGATGAGGTGATGAAGCAATTTCTTATCATGATTATGAAGCTTGCCCCGTTGGGATTAGGAGCGTATTTTGCTTATCAGGTAGGTGTATTTGGTCCTCAACTTTTCGGAACCTACGGTCATTCAATGGCCATATATTATGGTTTTTGCACCTTTTATTTCTTTGTTTTCTTTACTATTTATGCATTCATAGCCGGAGGTATTCCGGGAATTAAAATATTTTGGAAGAATAATATTATCCCAACATTTACGGCGGTAAGTACTTGTAGCAGTGTGGCAACTATTCCTGCTAATCTTGCGGCAGCTAGGGCCATGAAAATTCCTGAGCATATCAGTAACCTGGTTATTCCCCTTGGAGCCCCGCTTCACAAAGATGGATCTAGTGTTTCGTCAATCATAAAAATTGTCGCTGTATTTGCTATAATGGGTAAAGATTTTATGGATCTAGGCACCATTCTCATGGCACTAGGTATCACCATTATAGTGAGCATGGTAGAAGGCGGAATACCAAATGGTGGTTACATCGGAGAAATTCTAGTCATGACTGTTTATGGTTTTCCGATAGAGATGTTACCTGTGGTGATGATCATAGGCACGCTTGTTGATCCTATGGCAACTGTTTTAAACGCAACAGGCGATACGGTTTCGGCGATGCTTATAACCAGGTTCACAGAAGGTAAAAACTGGCTAAAATCTGCTACATAAAAACCCACATGAATTTTATCCTGCTAGTTTATTCATTTATTTATTCTATTTATATCGAACAGCCTGTAAATCTGAATACCAGATTTAATACCGAGCAACTGATCGTAGTAACGACAGATTCATGGAATAAGATTGAGGGTAGGATGTCTGTTTATGAATTTAAAGGAAATCATTGGACACCGGTTTTTAAAGAAATAGCAATTGTAACAGGCAGGACTGGCATGGCCTGGGGAAAGGGTTTACACAATGCAGAACTGAACAAGGGTAAATTAAAAAAGGAGGGCGATGGAAATTCACCTGCCGGGATATTTTATTTGAGTGGTTTGTTTGGTTATGAAGATATTCTTTCTGAAATGAATTCTTTGAAAGTCGACGAAAGAACCTTTTGTGTTGATGATTCAAAGTCAGCTTATTATAATCAGATAGTTAAGTCGGATACGGTCAAGAAGGACTGGAATTCAGCGGAAACCATGCGCATGAAAAGCGATGTGTATAAGTTTGGAATTTTTGTGGATTATAATGTGAAGCCCGCTATCCCAAATATGGGCTCTTGTATTTTTATGCATATCTGGAGTGGAAGTAATAAGCCAACAGCCGGTTGTACGGCCATGAAGGAGTCTGATATTTTAAAACTTATTGATTTTCTGGACAAAAGGAAGAACCCGATTCTGGTTCAGGTGCCATATTCGGAGTACAATAAGCTAAAAGGCGTATATAAATTACCATAAGCTATAAACAGCGCTTCCTTAAAAAATTAGCACCTTTGTATTTTAAAAGGTAAATATGTTTGAAAATAAAGGACGTACAGAGATTGAACAATTAGGTGAATTCGGTCTGATTGATCATCTGACGAAGAATTTTGAAATCAAAAACAAAAGTACAGTAAAGGCTATCGGAGATGATGCAGCAGTACTTAGCTTCGAGGGAAAGAAAACCCTAATCTCCACCGATCTTTTACTAGAAGGAATCCACTTCGACCTTTCCTACACCCCATTAAAGCATTTGGGATATAAGGCAATTCAGGTCAACCTAAGCGATATTTATGCAATGAATGGAACTGCTACCCAAGTAACGGTCTCTATCGGCTTATCGAGCAAATTTCCGCTTGAAGCAGTGGAAGAATTATATCAGGGAATAAGCATTGCTTGTGAAAAATTTGGGGTTGATCTTGCGGGTGGTGACACTACTTCATCAAAACAGGGCCTGGTGATAAGCGTGACTAGCATTGGTTATGCAGATGAAAAGGACATTTGCTACCGAAGCGGTGCAAACGAAGGCGATCTTTTGTGTGTATCTGGCGATCTGGGTGGTGCTTACATTGGACTTCAGTTATTGGAGCGTGAAAAGAGTATTTTTCTTGAAAATCCAAACATACAACCCGACTTGGAAGGAAAGGATTATATCGTTGAACGGCAGCTTAAGCCCGAGGCCCGAAAGGATATCGTGGAAGCATTGAAACTGATGAAGATTAAACCAACCGCCATGATCGACATTTCGGATGGTCTTGCTTCCGAGATCCTGCACATTTGCAAGCAATCTGATAAAGGCTGTAATTTATATGAAGAAAAGATTCCAATCGACCCAATGACTTATGATACAGCTCGAGATTTTGGAATCGACCCCACCGTTTGTGCTTTAAATGGAGGGGAAGATTACGAATTACTCTTTACCATCAAACAGTCAGATTTTGAAAAGATCAGGAACAATCCGGATATCTCGATTATCGGTCATATGACAGAAGCTTCAGCCGGCTGTAACTTGATTTCAAAATCAGAGAAGGTTCATCCAATCAAAGCGCAAGGATGGAATTCATTAAAAGGAAACCAGAACTGATTTCCCCAATGGAAAGCCAGGAGTTTTTAATTCGATACGCAAAAAAGTAAAAATGATTTTAAGAACAGCTAAACTCCTTTTATTTTTTCTTATTTTCTCAAATGCAGTAAATGCGCAGTCAAAAAATGTTGATCCACCCGCTGCTATTTTCCCCTTGCCTACTGAAGAGCAGATGCAATGGCACGAGATGGAGACTAATGCCTTTGTGCATTTTACAACCAATACTTTTACCGGTTTATAATGGGGTTATGGTGACGAAAAAGAATCTATAATTAATCCAACAGCTCTTAATACCCGGCAATGGGCCAAACCCCTAAAAGAAACCGGTTTTAAAACGCTGATATTAACCACAAAACATCATGATGGCTTTTGTCTCTGGCCAAGTAAATACACAGAACATTCGATAAAAAATAGTCCCTATAAGAACGGTAAAGGGGATCTTGTAAAAGAAACAGCAGAGGCCGCAAAAAAGTATGGATTAAAGTTTGGGGTTTATCTTTCTCCGTGGGATAGAAATCATCCTGAATATGGAAAGCTGGCCTATCTTGATTATTATCGCAATCAGCTTACTGAATTGTTTACAAATTACGGCCCGGTTTTCGAAATGTGGTTTGATGGTGCCAATGGCGGCGACGGGTATTATGGCGGCTCACGTGAAATCCGAAAAATAAATGCTGTGAGCTATTACGACTGGCCAAAAACGCTGAATATAGTCCTTAAAACTCAGCCCAATGTGATCTTTTTCAGTGATGCCGGTCCGGGTGTTAGATGGGTGGGTAATGAACGCGGAGTAGCCGGTGAAACTAACTGGAACACGATATCTACAAATACTCTGCATGCCGGTAAATCGGGGATATCTACTATTTTAAATTCAGGTTCAGCGTGTGGGGATAAATGGGTACCGGCGGAGGTGGATGTTTCAATAAGACCAGGGAGGTTTTATCATGCCAATGAAGATACCAAAGTAAAGATAGCAGAGCAGCTATTTGAAATTTATCTGAGTTCTGTTGGCCGTGGTTCGACTCTTTTACTCAATATTCAGCCAGATCAGCGCGGACTTTTTCACGAAAAAGATATCGAATCCCTGAAAGGATATAAAAGAATATTACGAATTGATCCAGTCATAACTTCAAGAATCAGGATAAACATCAGCGATTCTAAGGCATGCCCTTTAATCTCAAATGTTGAAATTTATTGATCAAACTTCCTAATACAAAAGACATGAAGAATGTATTATTTATTTTATTTACCTGCTGCGCATTTAGTTCAGTGAATGCACATGCTAAAGACGGTTTTGCGAAAGGATTAGAATGGCTGAAGTAAAAGGAAATGTTGTAAATAACCGTTTTGAGGCAACTTATTTTAAACTTTTACCGGAAAGTTCTAAAAGCAATTAATCTTCATCGTCACTAATAAACTTTTGATCCAGTTGTTTACCCGTTCTGGCTCCCAATTTTTTAATCTTTTCTGCTGTGGCACTCAGGTTACCACGCCCAGTGGATAACTTATTAATTGCTTTATCATAAGCTTCTTGGCTTTGTTTTATATTTTTGCCAATACCCTCCATATCGGTCATAAAACCAATGAATTTATCATACATTTCGCCGCTAAGTCGGGCTATTTCCATAACATTTCGGTTTTGCCGTTCCTGTTTCCACATGCTGGCAATGGTGCGTAATGTAGCTAGCAGTGTTGACGGACTCACAATGACCACATGTTTTTCCCAGGCAAAATTGAATAGCTCTGCATCCTTCTGAACCGCAATGCTAAAACTGGATTCGATAGGAATAAAAAGCATTACAAAATCGGGGGAATTTATCTTATAGAGTTCACTGTAATTTTTGGAAGAAAGTTCAACGATATGGTTGCGAATGGAGCTGATATGCTGCTTCGTATACTGAATGCGTTCTTCTTCGGTTTCACAGTTCACTAGTCGCTCATAAGCTGTCAGAGAAACCTTCGCATCAATGATCAGGTGCTTATCGTTGGGAAGATCTATCACCACATCGGGCTGGAAACGACTGCCATCTGCTGCTTGATGGGATGCCTGAATGCGGTATTCCTGATCTTTCACAAGACCTGATCTTTCTAAAACCCTTTCTAGAATCAATTCGCCCCAATTTCCCTGTTTTTTGCTATCCCCTTTAAGAGCCTTGGTAAGGTTTTGGGTTTCCTGATTCATCAGGTTAGATTGTTCAATGAGTTGATTGATGTGACCCTTAAGGACATTTCGCTCATCCGATTCGGCTTTATAAACCTTGTCTACCTTTTCTTCAAAGGTTTTGATATTTTCTCGGAGGGGCTTGATGATGAGATCAAGATTAGCGCGGTTATGTTCAACGAATTTATTGCTTTTTTCTTCCAGGATTCTTGAAGCGATCAGCTCAAAATCCTTGTTGAATTTTTCCTGATTGTTTTTTATTTCCGATTTCTGTTCCTCTAGTTTTTCTTGCTGTGCCTGCAAATAAGAACGTGAACTTTCCAAAGAACGCAATGCATCCGAAAGCTTGATTCGTTCATTATCAAGCTCTTTTTTCAAATATTCCTGCGCATTTATTAGGTTTTCAGCCCTTTCTTCTACTTTTGCCAGGCTGATCTTCAATTGCTCATTTTCTAGTTTTATACGGTTAAACTCAGCAGGATCTAAAGCACCCACCTTGGGTTTTCTCCACAAGAAAATGAATAAGGCAACGATTATCATGGCCACTGCCGGAATGAGATAGATTTCCATATTGAATTAATTTATCAAAAATACAAAAGAGATAGATGTTAGACTTGGATTAATTCTGCGACCTGCTCGCCCAAGAGGCTTCCCATTGCAACACCCATTCCATTACACCTAACGGCACAAAAGAGTCCGGGTGAAATCTGCTTAACAATTGGTTTAAGCTCCTTTCCAAAACCCATTACCCCGCTCCAGCGATGTTCAATTAGTGGTTTTTGTCCGGGAATTATGGTTTCATACAATAGCTTTTCGAGCTCATGCTGAACAATTACCGAAATTCCAGGCTCGGTGGTTTCTTCCGCTTTAAAATCCAGGTTTCGTCCCCCACCCAGAAGTATCCTTCCATCGATATTTCTGAAATAAGTATAACCCTCATTATAATGAAAACTGCCATTTATTTTTAGATTTTTTATCGGTTCAGTAATCAGTACCTGCCCTCTACCCGGGTTTACATCAAGCTCCGGAACCAAATCTTTACTGAAGGCATTGGTAGCGAGAATAACCGATTTTGCTTTAAAACCACCCTGATTACTACGGATGATCTTGTTGCCCAATCCTTCTTCAATTTTCTGCACTTGGCAGTTATTAAAAACAGCCACTCCCATTCCCTGAACCTTTGAAAGCAAAGCCAGCATCATCTTGCCCGTATCAATTTGGCCCTCATACTTGTTTTTTATGATGTTGGATATACCACTCATTCCGGATTCTGCAATTTTATCATAGGATACTGAATAAATGTCATGTTTTCCAATTATCGGTTTAAGGAATGAATTGAACCATGATATCTTATCAATACAGTGATTGGCAAGATGGTTTTCGTTAGTTTTAAATACTTCAAACCCTCCGCTTTGCTCAAAACAAATTGCAGAATCTCCTAGGTTATTTCGGAGTTTTTCCAGACCCCTCCAGCGCATATCAATCATGCTCAGAACTTCATCCTCAGGTTTGGATTTCAACTCATTGATAAGCTCAGAAACGCTTCCAAAGCATGCAAAACCAGCATTTTTTGTACTTGCACCTGAAGGAAGAAAACCAGATTCAAGAACACCAATTCTTAGAGAAGGTTGCTTTAATTTTAGATATAGTGAAGCACTTAAACCAACTATTCCGCTGCCAATAATAATCACATCATAACCGGACAAGAATGATTTCTGTTCCCAATAAGAAAAAA
>Ga0209702_10001082_pt1 | contig 54607 bp, 54 predicted proteins | sample FRY01_FD_187210 | JGI IMG/M metagenome (GOLD analysis project Ga0209702, IMG submission 187210) | Freshwater microbial communities from Lake Fryxell liftoff mats and glacier meltwater in Antarctica - FRY-01 (SPAdes) (version 2) | ecosystem: Environmental > Aquatic > Freshwater > Ice > Glacier...
TGTTCTCAATGAAAAGTTGGTACGAGGTCTTGATTATTACCGACGAACAACGTTTGAATATATTTCGCGAGCACTTGATTCAGCGCAAAATGCTGTAGGTGGTGGTGGTCGTTATGACGGTCTCGTCGAAGATCTCGGTGGACCACCAACTCCAGGAATTGGATTCGCCATTGGTGTTGACCGCACATTGATTGCATGTGACGTAGAAGGTTGTTTTCCATTTGGGTCACCAAAGATTGATGTCTTTGTGATTGACACAGTTGACGGAACTCATGCACTTTTGGTCAATACGTCACTGCGGGATGCTGGTTTTTCATCAGATCGTGCATACGACAATCGGAGTATGAAGGCTCAAATGAAAAGTGCTGATCGCAGCGGTGCAGCATTTGCGGTCATTATTGGCAGTAATGAGATAGAGCAATCGGTGTACACAGTTCGTAACCTTGGTAGTTCAGAACAATTTACAGTAGCGATACCTGATCTGCTCACGTTCTTGTCCACACACCTCGGCCCCCGACGAAGGAACACCCCATGACATCCACATCAATGAGAACCCATATGTGCGGAGTTCTGACAGCTGATCACATTGGACAGACTGTCTCGGTGTGCGGTTGGGTTGCTAAACGGAGGGAACATGGTGAGCATCTCGCTTTTGTTGATCTTCGGGATCATTCAGGCGTGATTCAGTGTGTGGTCGATAACGGCGTTGACGTTCGTAGTGAATATGTCCTGAGGATTACGGGTGTTGTGCGTGCTCGCCCCGATGGCACTATTAATACGGGTTTGTCGACTGGTCATGTAGAAGTGGGCGACTGTGTTGTTGAGGTCATGAACGCAGCAGAGCCACCACCTTTCCCTATAGACGCCAGAGCAGATGATGTTGATGAGTTAGTTCGACTTAAATTTCGGTATCTCGACATTCGACGCGAACGAATGCAGCGAAATCTTCGAGTGCGTGCTCAAGTTAATAGCGCTATCCGAAAAGAGATGGAATCTAATGGTTTTGTGGAAGTGGAGACTCCGCTCCTGATGCCTTCCACACCAGAAGGAGCCCGTGAATTTTTGGTTCCATCGCGTAAGAATCCCGGTTCGTTTTTTGCATTGCCTCAGTCACCTCAGTTGTGGAAACAACTGTTGATGGTTGCTGGCATTGATCGTTACTACCAGATTGCTCGTTGTTTGCGAGATGAAGATCTACGTGCTGATCGTCAATATGAATTCATGCAGTTGGATGCCGAGATGTCTTTTGTTTCACAAGAAGATGTCTTGGAAAATATTGGTCGAGTGGTGATTGCTGCGGCGCATGCTGTTACTGGTGAGGATCCGCCTGAGATTCAAAGAATGACATGGCGTGATGCGATGGAACGCTTTGGAGTTGATAAGCCAGACCTGCGATTCGGTATGGAACTCATTGAATTAACCTCGTTATTTGCATCAACTGGATTCAAGGCTTTTGCGGGTGCGCACAGTATTAAAGGTTTACTAGTCGATGCCGCTACGTATCCAGAAGCTGCTGGCTTTGGTCGCAATAAACTTGACGCACTCACAGATCGCGCTAAAAAAATAGGAGCTAAAGGTCTTGTTTGGATCAAGATTGGCGCTTCTGGTGCATTTGATTCTCCTGTGGCTAAATTTTTGTCATCCGAAGAACAGAGTTCATTGTTGTTGGCCACGCAGGCCGTCGAGGGCGACTTATTGCTACTCGTTGCGGATCAGTGGGAAACCACTGTCGAAGTGCTCGGACAGTTGCGCAATGACATCGGACGCCCTCCTGTTTTTGAAGGCCCATATCGGTATGTCTGGGTAACAGAATTTCCGCTTTTTATTGGCTCTGATCCCGTCACCGGTAAACTTCGCTCAGGACATCATCCGTTTTGTGCCCCACACCCAGATGACCTTCATCTTCTCGATACCGATCCACTCAAGGTCCGTGCGCTTGCGTATGACCTTGTGCTCAACGGATGGGAACTCGGGTCTGGATCAATTCGTATCCATGAGCCCGAACTGCAACGCCGAGTTTTTAATCAGCTCGGCATAACAGATGAAGAAGCAGACAAGCGCTTTGGCTTTTTCCTTGAACCATTTAAGTACGGTGCTCCGCCTCATGGCGGTTTTGCATTCGGAATTGATCGTCTCGTGGCAATCCTCGCTGGTGAAGAAAATATTCGCGAAGTCATTGCTTTTCCAAAGACTCAGAGTGGTTCTGATCCAATGACGAATGCTCCGACTCCAGTTGATCCATCACACCTTTTAGAATTAGGTCTCCGACTTCTTCCGCCTCCCGCATCTGCATAATTGTTATGGAGGAGCCGGACCTGTTTACCGACTCGATGCAGGAGTGTATTGCTGCACGTGCTCCGCTGGCTGCGCGGATGCGACCAACTTCATTAGACGAAGTAGTTGGGCAGTCTCATCTTGTTGGTCACGGTGGCGCGCTGCGCAAGTTAATTGAGGCCGACAGATTGTCTTCAATCATATTGTGGGGTCCTCCTGGAACGGGGAAAACCACTCTTGCCGAACTTATTGCCTCAGCGACCAAAAAGAATTTCGTTCGTCTATCTGCTGTGTCTTCTGGGGTCAAAGATATTCGAGAAGTTATTGAACTTGCCAAGCGACGACTCACGATGGATCAGATAGGAACTGTTGTGTTCGTCGATGAAATTCATCGCTTCTCGACAACTCAACAAGATGCATTGCTTCATGCAGTTGAAAGTGGGATCCTTACTTTGGTCGGAGCAACAACTGAGAACCCTGCCTTTTCAGTTAATCCTGCACTTCGCAGTCGGTCATCGGTCTTTGCACTAAAGCCAGTCGGTATAGAACACATTGAACAAGTGCTTCGTTCGGCCTTAGTCAAAGAAGCAAGAACTGCCGATGATGATGCAATCGCGTTGATAGCAGTTCGCAGTACAGGCGATGTCCGGACAGCTCTGAATGCGCTCGAAGTATGTTGTGCACTTGCGGGCAACACCACATTAAGTCTGACGCATGCCGTCTCTGCCTTGAACACAAGTGTGTCGCGGCTTGGGCGCGATGATCACTATGACATTATTTCTGCCTTCATAAAATCAATGAGGGCGAGCGAAACCAACCTTGCGTTGCATTGGTTGGCCAGGATGCTGGAGGCAGGCGAAGACCCTCGTTTCATAGTGCGAAGAATGATGATCTTTGCTAGTGAAGATATTGGTATGGCTGACTCTCAAGCATTGGTAGTTACGACGTCGGTAGCAACATCTGTCGAGCGTGTCGGACTGCCAGAAGCTCAATTGATGCTGGCTCATGGGGTGGTGTATCTGTCGCGTGCTCCAAAGTCTCGTGCCGTGTCGGATGCACTGAGTAGCGCGCTCTTAGATGTGCGGCAGGGCCGTACTGGACAAGCACCAGCAACGACCGCCCAGCAGCCTTCTTTTCGGCCATTGGGATTTGACAATTTCTCGTACTACCGTGAGGGTCATGATTAGGCGTTTCTTTTGGTTCTTCCTCGGTGTTGTGGCGGGTATGGCTTTGTACAACTCGATCCGCAACAAAATGGCCACTCTGGCGCAACAGATTACACTGGCCAATGTTGCCTCCCATCTGTGGGAGTGGACTCGAGAAGCAGCAACGGTGCTCATTGGTGTTGTATCGGGTTTCATCAGTTCTGATCAAAAGTCTGACCGCAGCGACGCCCAACAGGGTTAACTCACCCTGTGCGTGAAGGTGCCATCGCTAAGATGGGGATCTCATGGCATCGTCATCATTGAATCCTCCCCGCACTGCAAACGAGTTACGCAGATCCTTTACCGGGTTTTTTGCTGATCGTGGCCACAGCATCGTTCCATCTGCAAGCTTGATTCCCCATGATCCAACGTTGATGTTCACGGTGGCAGGGATGGTGCCGTTTAAACCATATTTCATGGGCGATGAGGTTCCTCCGTACAGTCGAGCGGTAACGGTACAAAAGTGTGTTCGTGCCGGTGGTAAGCACAACGATCTTGATGAAGTTGGGCGAACCAAACGACATCTTGTATTTTTTGAAATGCTTGGCAATTTTAGTTTCGGGGATTATTTCAAATCAGATGCGATTCCATGGTCTTGGGAACTAGTGACTGAAGTTTTTGGTTTTGATGGGGATCGTTTGTGGATCACTGTGCACGACAGTGATGACGAGGCTGAAGCAATGTGGCATGAACAAGTCGGCGTACCCATGGATCGGATCCAGAGGCTTGGCGATAAAGATAATTTTTGGCAGGCTGGCGATACCGGGCCATGTGGTCCTTGTTCAGAGATTCACATCGATCGCGGTTCCTCTTTTGGTCCTGATGGAGGTCCAAAAAATGATGTGGGCGGAGATCGCTTCATGGAATTTTGGAACCTGGTTTTCATGCAGTACAACCAAGCGCCAGACGGCTCACGCTCAGCACTTCCAAAACCAAGCATTGATACTGGCGCTGGGCTTGAGCGGATTCTTGCATTGGTGCAGGGGGTCGATTCTGTTTGGGAAACCGATGTCCTGTTTCCGATAGTTAATCAGGCACAGTCCATTACGGGAGCCAAGTACCGAATTGGCGACTATGAAGATCGTGACAGTTTCAGTTTGCGTGTTCTGGCTGAGCATGCTCGGTCTGCTGCAATGATGGTTAACGACGGGGTGTTTCCTAGCAATGAAGCGCGTGGCTACGTTTTAAGGCGCATTATTCGACGCGCTGTACGGCATGCGTACTTGCTTGGAACGGAGAAATTGGTAATGCCATCTCTAGCTCAAGTAGCGATAGATGTGATGGCAGAGGCATATCCCGATCTTGTTCAAAACAAGGATTTCATACTTGGCGTTCTCACAAAAGAAGAGGAACGCTTCCGTCACACATTAAAAACTGGTCTGTCTATTTTGGAAAACGATTTATCTGGTGACACAAAAACTCTGTCAGGGTCATCTGCTTTTTTATTGCATGATACTTATGGCTTCCCACTTGAACTAACGCAAGAAATTACCGCCGAGCGTGGTGTAGATGTCGATCTGGATGCATTTCACATTGAAATGCAAGAGCAGAAGACGCGCGCCAAGGGAGCACGTAAAACAGGTGGCGCGGATGCAGATCAAGTCAACGCATACCGAGAGGTAATGCAACAACACGGAACAACTGAATTTGTTGGGTATGCCCGCGACAGTGCAGAGGCAACTGTCGTTGCCATCATCGAAGCACAAGACGGATTGCTTGATGTTTTTCTTGATCACAGCCCGTTTTATGCAGAGAGCGGCGGACAAGTAGGCGATACGGGGACACTGTCCACTGCTGGGGCTCAGCTTGAAGTGATAGACACAACGTTTGCTTTGCCTGGATTAAGAAGGCATTCGTGTCGTGTTGTCAAAGGTGAAATAACAGAGGGCGAAGTTGTGACGGCTGCGATCAATATCGAGAACCGCACTGCAACTCGCCGAAATCATACCGGTACTCATATTTTGCATTGGGCGTTGCGAGCAGTGCTCGGAGATCATGTCAAGCAGGCAGGCTCATTGGTATCGCCCGCTCGTCTCCGATTCGATTTCAGTCATTATGAATCTGTTACAGATGCTGAGATCGCCAAGATAGAAGTGCTTGCCAATGCTCAAGTACTTCTCAATTCTGCTGTATCGGCAACTGAATCTTCTAAAGAAGAAGCTTTGGCGGCAGGTGCCATTGCGTTCTTTGGCGACAAGTACGGCGACGTTGTGCGAGTTTTACGCGCAGGTGAATCCACAGAATTATGCGGTGGGACACATGTGGATGCCACGGGAGATATCGGAATGATCAAGATCATCGGTGAATCTTCTATTGGATCGAACTTGCGACGCATTGAAGCAGTGACGGGATCAAACGCAGTGGCATATACACAGAAGATTGATGGACTGTTGAGTGAAGTAGCAACGATCATCGGCACTAGCACTGATGATGTGGTGTCGGGTGTTATTAAACGCCTAGATGAACTTAAGTCTGTGCAGGACGATCTGAAATTGCTTCGAGCAAAATTGGCAGTGGGTCGAGCGGGTGAACTGGCTAGTACTGCAGTGAATGGACTAGTGGTGGCACGCCTTGATGGCGTATCGGCTAATGACCTACGTGATGTTGCAATCGCTGTTCGACAACAATCTGGGATTCGTATCGTCATTGTCGGTGCGGTCACCGATACGGGTGGTGTGTCGTTGGTGGCAGCTGTCGCGTCGTCGGTTCCTGTTGTTGCAAGTGAACTTCTAGCTCAAGCAGCCAAGGCTGTGGGTGGCGGGGGCGGAGGCAAGGGTGATATTGCGACTGCTGGAGGCAAGAATCCAGAAGGCCTTGATAAGGCACTGCAGATTGCTACTGCTGCTGCGCAGTCAGTTCTGGGAGACAATCAGTAGTTCGTGAGGGTTCTCGGTATTGATTTAGGATCCAAGCGGATTGGAGTAGCAGTGTCAGATCGCAGCGCAACGATTGCTTCACCACTTATCGTTTTAGTGAGGGCTAAATCTAAAGCGTTAGACCATCAAGCAATTGCTCGTTTAGTAATTGAAGAAGAAGCTGTTGCAATTGTCGTTGGTTTGCCCATCAATATGAGTGGACAAGAAGGCCCTGCATCACGTGCCGCGCGCGCCGAAGCCAAATTATTAACTACAGTCGTAAATGTCCCCGTTCATCTTCACGATGAACGTCGAACAACTGTTGAGGCTGATCGCATCATGATGGAAAGAAAAATGAATGCCAAGCAACGACGTTTGGTTGTTGACAAGGTTGCTGCAGCTGTGCTCCTTCAGTCGTGGCTCGATGCCAGATCGTTGCAGAAACTAGAATGAACAATGGCATGAACGATCCCTTGTTGGATGAAGCCACTGATTGGCACGAAGACCCATGGGACTCCGTAAATGCTGTGCAAGATGATTCGAGTGAGGAGTTGCGTGACGGATTGAATTTCTTGAGAGGCCCATTACGCCAGTTGTTTATAGTGGTGACTGCGCTCTTGCTTGTAGTGGGAGCAATAAGTGGTTGGGTTGTGTATCAGATCAATCCTTCTGGCGCCCCTGGTGTTGCTGTGAACTTCACAGTGCAAGAAGGAGATACGGTTGCTGCGGTGGCTGATCGATTAGAGGCTGCAGGAATCATCTCTCACTCCACTTTATTTCGATGGTACGTAGCAGTCAAAGGTGGCTTGACCTTGACGCCTGGATATTTCAGTGTGAAGAAGAATGAAAGTGCTGGTCGAGTTATTGCTGCCTTGTCTACGCCTCCCGCACAAACCTTTATCTCCGTTACTTTTCCAGAAGGCTTCAGTATTGCTCAGATGGGCGTACGCCTTGCCGAAAAAATGGTGTTCATGTCGGCTGAAGATTTCATTGCAGCAGCCACGGATGGCAGTACGAAGTCCGAGTTGTTGCCAAAGGGAAAAACGTCGCTTGAAGGACTTCTGTTTCCTGATACGTATCAAGTATCAGGCGATGACAGTGAGGCACGTGTAGTTAGGCGCATGGCAGACATGATGAAGCGTGTCGTAAAACAAAAAAATCTCAGTGATTCAGTTCGTTTAGTCGGTTTGAGTCCTTATGAGACACTCATCGTTGCCTCTCTTATCGAGCGTGAAGCCAAGGTGCCAGCCGACCGCGCCAAGATTGCGAGAGTTATTTACAATCGACTAGCCAAGAAGATGAGACTTGAGATTGATGCTGCCGTTAAATACAACGCAGATCCATCCTTGTCGTGGACTGAGCTCAAATCTATTGACACTCCGTACAACACGTATATGCATTTCGGTTTGCCACCAACGCCAATTGCAAACCCCGGTAGAGCATCAATTGAAGCTGCGCTGGCTCCAGCAGGAACTCCTAGAGCCACTGATGAAGCATGTGTTGGAATAGCAGCCGGAACAAAGTGTGAGTATCTCTATTACGTGCTTGCAGATGCATCTGGTCGCCATGTATTTGCCTCTACCTATGATCAACATCTAAAAAATATTGAAAAAGCGAAACTAGCCGGTGTGTTGCCGTGAGTAGCCAAGACACGGTCATCGCTTGTGTCATCGGGTCTCCGATTGTGCAGTCTTTGTCGCCGGTTATCCACAATGCTGCTTTTGCTTATGCCGGTCGTGTCGGTGTCTACACGGCGGTCGAAACTTCGTTAGATGAATGCGCAAGCGTTGTAGCGCGGATGCGCAAATTAGGAGTGCGTGGACTTTCTGTAACAATGCCATTAAAGACCGAAGTGATTCACTGTTTAGATGCGTTGGATGTGACGGCTAAAACATTGAATGCGGTCAACTGTGTGTCAATTATTGATGGAATAGCGACTGGTTATAACACTGATGGCGACGGATGTTGTGATGCATTGCTTGCTCGCAGTCATTCCCAAATTGATGGAGCTACTGCAGTTGTGCTTGGGGCTGGCGGAACTGCGCGTTCAGTTGCTTTGGCGATGCTTCGACGGGGTGCTCGTGTCATAATCATCAACCGCACTGACTCCACAGCTCATGAGCTAGTTGCGCTTTTAAGTTCTTTCGGAGAGATATCTGTGGGTACTGAATCTGATATTACGTCTGCAACGATTGTTGTTAATGCAACTTCGGTGGGGATGAACACTTCTCAAACGGCCATATCTGGCCAGTTTCTTCACGCCGATCTTGTGGTACTGGACGCCGTCTACAGCCCGCTCAACACTAAATTGCTAACGCTGGCTGAACAAGCAGGGGCTACCGTTATAGACGGATTATGGATGTTGATTTATCAAGCTGTTCGGCAGCAAGAAATATGGTTCACAGACACGCCGAAACCAAATGTGATGCGTACAGCCGCAGAACAAGAACTCGCCCGACGAGCCAAGTAGCCTGAGATGGTGCTTAGGTACCTTACAGCTGGTGAATCTCATGGTCGCGCGTTGACCGTTATTGTGGAAGGGCTTCCTGCTGGGCTGCCCTTATTGTCTAGTCATATCAGTGATGAGTTGGCTCGACGGCGACTTGGTTATGGCAGGGGACCACGACAACGTTTTGAAGAGGACATTGTTACTTTGGTCGGCGGGGTTCGTCATGGGCGCACACTGGGATCACCAATCTCGATTGAAATCCAAAACTCCGAGTGGTTTCGTAGCGATAAATGGCATGAAGAAATGTCTCCTGAGCCAGGCCAGACCAAAACTCCACTGACTCAACCGCGTCCTGGACATGCAGACCTAGTAGGAATGCAAAAATATGGCTTCACCGATGCACGCGATGTGCTGGAGCGAGCAAGTGCCAGAGAAACAGCAGCCCGAGTGGCAGCTGGAGCAGTTGCCAAACAATTGTTGTCTCATCTTGGCGTACATATTTTGAGCCACGTAATCCAGCTTGGTGCCGTTCGTTCACGATCGGCGGTATTGCCAATATTTTCTGACCTAGCAGCAATCGATCAGTCCGAAGTTCGCTGCTTTAATCTCGCTGATGAAGCAGCAATGATCGCGGGGATAAAAGATGCAGCCCGAGATGGTGATTCTCTTGGCGGAGTAGTTGAGGTGATTGCCTACGGAGTTCCCATTGGTTTAGGAAGTCATGTTCATTGGGATCGCAAAATTGATGCAGCGTTGGCCCAGGCCGTGATGAGTATTCAGGCTGTGAAAGGCGTAGAGATCGGTGATGCTTTCGAAGTTGCTGGCTTACGCGGTAGTCAAGCTCATGATGCAATTTTTTGGGATGCACAGAATCGTAAATATGTCAGAGATAGTCATCGATCAGGCGGAACAGAGGGTGGCATGACAACAGGTGAGCCTTTGATTGTGCGTGCGGCAATGAAGCCTCTGGCGACGCTTAATCGGCCAACATTGCATACTGTCGACACTGTCACAAAAGAAGAGACAGTTAGTTTTAAAGAACGTACAGATGTCACTGCAGTCCCTGCGTTGGGGGTCATCACCGAGACAATGGTGGCGTTAGTTCTTGCAACTGAAGCCCAGCGTAAGTTCGGCGGAGATTCTCTGTCTGAATTCGTTCGCAATGCAGAGTCATATGCAGCAACACTGGAGTCGTGACAATTACTGATCCTGCGCCGATCGTGGTTCTTGTTGGACTGATGGGAACAGGTAAATCAACGATTGCCCGCGAACTAGCAACACGACTTGGTCGGGTCTGTTTCGATACGGACAAAATCGTTGAAACTCGTAGTGGAGTTTCTGTGCGCCAATTATTTGCAGATTTAGGCGAGTCTGGTTTTAGGGATATTGAAACTTCAGTACTTGAGGAATGCCTCCATAGTGACCAGCCGTGCATTGTGGCAGCTGCTGGTGGAATAGTGGTCCGCCCCCAAAATAGACAGGCCCTCGATCATGCCCGGCAGCTTGGTCAAGCATCTGTGGTGTGGCTTCATGCTGCGCCTTCTGTCCTGGCCAAACGAACAGCAAAAGGTGGGCATCGACCATTATTGGATACAGATCGCCTTGGAACCCTGCAACGTTTACACGACGAGCGAGGGCCGCTGTACGCCTCGGTCTCAGACGTTGTCATTGACACCACCGATTGCTCAATAGAGTCAATAGTTGACTTAATAGTCGATTCATTGAGTGGCGATTCATGAGACAGGGAAAAACATGAAGCATGTACGAGTAGATCTAGGTGATCGTTCCTACACGGTTGCAGTAGGCCGTGGTGCACGTTCGGAAGTGAGAGCAATGTTGCCTGCATCTGTGCGGCGAGTTGCCATCGTTACTCAAGAGGGGATTCCAAAATCGTTGATGCCAGATCTCGGATCCATTGAAGTAACACGTCACGTTATTGGTAATGGAGAGTCATTTAAGACTTTGTCTACCATCGAAAGTCTCTGTCGCTCTTTTGCTCAGGCTGGCCTTACTCGCAATGATGCTGTAGTCGGGGTTGGGGGCGGAATGGTTACTGACGTCGCCGGATTCGCCGCAGCTTCTTATCATCGTGGAATTCCTGTCATCCATGTTGCAACAACACTGCTCGGCATGATCGATGCAGCTATTGGTGGCAAGACCGGGGTCAACATCGCAGAGGGTAAAAATTTAGTTGGTTCTTTTTGGCAGCCACACGGAGTTGCTTGTGATTTGGATGCATTAGACACACTTCCAGATAGTGAAGTTCGTTGTGGAAACGGAGAGATGGCTAAATATCACTTCATCGTGCGGGAAGATCTTTCGGTGCTTGATCTTGAGTCACGCATAGCCCGTTGTGTAGAAATAAAAGCTGAAATTGTGGAGTCAGACGAGCGTGAAGGTGGACGTCGTGCGCTTCTCAACTACGGACATACATTGGCCCATGCCTTAGAGATTGCCACAGACTTCTCTATTGCTCATGGCGAAGCCGTTTCGCTTGGCCTACTGTTTGCGGCCCATTTGGCGCATGACATGGGCAGAATTAGTGCAGCACGAGTTGAAGAACATTATGAGGTGGTGCACGGTGTCTACGGATTAAAAATTCCACTACCCGCAGGAATTGGCACGGAACGACTCCTCGTTGATATGGGACGTGATAAAAAAGCTCTGGATTCTTTGACGTTTATTCTTGATTCTGACATTGGACTCGAAGTGGTGTCTGGGGTTGAGGCGGACGCAGTACGGCGTTCGCTTGGTGTTCTTTCTACGCGGCTGGCCTAAATATCACCGCTTTATGAAGCCTGATGAGTACGGTAGAGAGATGGAACTGTCATCGATCCTCGTGATCCACGGCCCCAATCTTTCTTTATTGGGAAAGCGTGAAACTTCTGTCTACGGGTCGGCCACATTAGAGGACCATGTGAACACTGTGCGAGCAACAGCTGCTCGCCACGCCATCTCCGTGGAATCTATGCAGTCCAACTCCGAAGCTGACATAGTGACAGCAGTGCACAATGCCAGCAGCAATCATGGGGCCATCATCATCAACGCTGGTGCGCTTACTCATTATTCATGGTCATTGCACGACGCTCTTCGCTCTTTCCCGGGTTTTGTTATTGAGGTGCATTTGTCCAATCCTGGAGCTCGCGAAGATTTTCGTCATGTAAGTGTTTTGGCTCCAGTTGTGAATGGCACCATTTCTGGTTTTGGTGGGCTGGGATATTCATTGGCGGTGCAGGCACTCGTCGAAATCGCGACGAAAAAGTAGATCTCGTGTCTTCACGAATTGGTCGTTTGTGCTCAGCGAGCCAAGACATGCTACTTGTTTTGCGACAAGAAGATATTCGTTGGTTGACTGGCTTTTCGGGAAGCACGTCGCAACTTCTCGTTGATCGCATAAAAAAATGCGGTTATCTCTTTGTCGATGGGCGATATGTTGAGCGAGCAGAGGCAGATGTACGACAACATGCAGACACCGTGGAGACAGTGGCGGTAGGTATTTCTCGAAAAGCTGATGACCTGATGCTGTCTCTTGCCAACGGTCGTGGAATTGAAGTTGATCCGGGTCACCTCACGGTTGCACGAATGAATGCACTAAGTGAAAAATTTACTGTTCATTGCAGAGGGTCTGAACTTGATGATTTACGTAGAGTCAAAGATGTAGAGGAGTTGTCATACATTGAACACGCAGCGTCGATCGCTGATGAAGCACTTCAATATGTCGTTGCTGACGGTCTGATGGGTTGGTCGGAAAGACATATTCGGAATCAAATCGACTTTCATATGAAGCGACTTGGTGCTCATGATGTGGCATTCGAGACAATTGTAGCCACAGGCCCTAATGCTGCACGACCACATCATGAACCAACAGATGATGTTGTTGAAAATGGACACATGGTCATTATTGACATGGGGGCCTGTATCGAGGGCTATCGCAGTGACATGACGCGCACCATCTCGGTCGGATCGGTTTCTCTCGAGTTACGGTCTCTATTTGAGACAGTTATCGAGTCTCAGGCATCAGGTATTGACGCTGTTCGTGCTGGGGCGACTGGTGCGAACGTTGACGCGGCTTGTCGCTCCGTTTTTGAAAAGGCAGGGCTTGCACATGAGTATTTACACAGCACAGGGCATGGGATTGGGCTGTATGTCCACGAAATTCCGATTATGGGGCCTACCTGTGCGGCCATCCTTGGTACTGGTGAGGTGGTGACAGTGGAACCTGGGCTCTATCGTAAAGGGGTCGGTGGCGTTCGGATTGAAGATCTGGTCGTTGTCACCGACACATCGTGTCGAATTATCACACAAACCCCCAAGGACCTCACATGCCCGCGATCACTACGAACGATCTAAAAAACGGAATAACACTCGAGTTAGACAATGGTCTTTTTACTGTTGTTGAATTTCAACATGTGAAACCAGGCAAGGGTGGGGCGTTTGTACGAACAAAAATGCGCAACCTTCGCACCGGAAACATATTGGAGAAAACCTTCAATGCTGGAATCCGAGTAGAGCAGGCGATCCTCGAAAAGCGTGATATGCAGTTCTTGTACAAGGATGGAGATGATTTTGTCTTTATGGATACAGACTCATATGACCAGCGCAATATTTCGCCAGTTGCACTAGGGAGCAGTGCAGATTATTTGGTTGAGTCTGCAATGGCACTGATTTGTACTTATAAAGGTGACATAGTTTCGGTTGAAATCGCAGCGTCTGTTGAGCTAACTATCGCAGACACAGAACCTGGCTTGCAGGGAGATCGAGTCTCTGGCGCCCGCAAATCGGCAACGCTTGAGACGGGCAAAGTTATACAGGTGCCTCTTTTCATAAGTATTGGCGACAGAGTCAAAGTCGATACTCGTACCGGTGATTATGTGACGCGGGTCGGATGACAATCGAACCAATATTTCCCCCCAAAAACGATGACAGAACCGATGCTCGTGAGCAAACAATTATTTTGCTCTACGAAGCAGAACAACGGTCAATGTCGCCACTCGCAATTTTAGAAGAACGTGGAGTTGCTTCTGTCGATCTCACAACTGAATTGATTTCAGGGATTGAGTCATCTCGCCAAGTTATTGATGATGAGATTATTGCTCATGCAAAAGGCTGGGCGATTGAGCGCATGCCAGCGCTTGACCGTGCCATCTTGAGGCTTGGAGTTTTCGAGTTGAGCTTTCGCCCAGACGTACCTCTAGCGGTCGTTATCGATGAAGCAGTGGAACTGGCAAAGAGATTTTCGACAGATGATTCAGGTCGATTTGTTAATGGCGTTCTTGCAGCAGTTGCCAAGAAGGTTCGCCCCACAGCCTAAAGTTCGCGTATGACATTGGAAAGTCTCCGGATTGCTAGGAATAAAGTTCGTTTTCCACAGTGTGGTCTTTTTGCTCTTTTAACTATTGGGACCATAGTTGTCCACATCGTGTTTTCGTCGCGGTTACAAATTGATGTTCATCGTGGATTGGGAACATCTTCATACGATGTTGGCCTGTATGACCAAGGGGTGTGGCTGCTCTCGAGGTTTGACGCTCCGTTTGTCACTTTAATGGGCCGTAATATGTTTGGTGATCACGCCTCGATTGTGATGTTGTTGGTGGTTCCCTTGTATTGGGTTATACCCGGAACAGAGACCTTGTTGGTGGTGCAGTCCATAGTGATAGCACTCGGTGCTGTACCCATCTTTTTCTTTGCTAAGAGAACCCTAGGTAATGAGATGTGGGGCTTTTTGTTCGCGCTGTCATGGCTTATGAACCCAGCGGTGAACGGTGCACTCTATGAAAATTTCCATCCCGACTCGTTTCTAGGTTTGTTTGTTCCAATCGCCCTTTATGGTGCCCTAACAAAACGATGGCGCATTTTTGTGGTCGGTGCTGTCTTGAGCGCACTTGTGAAAGAAGATGTGTCGTTGGTTCTTGTGCCAATGGGCATCATGCTGGCTATTCGCGGAGATCGCCGAAAAGGAATTCTTACTGTGGTGGGGGCGATCGCTGCATCTTTGGCTGGAATGTTTCTATTGATGAAGCCACTCATCGGTGTTGCCACACGCAATGTATGGCGTATCCCGTTTGGGGGCGTAAGTGGATTTTTTAAGGAGTTGTTTACTGATCCAAGATCTGTGTATCGCTACATGACTTCAGAGGGTCGATTATTTTATGTGTGGCAAATGACAGTGCCATTTGCATTTATTTTTGCACTGGCGCCAGAAGTGATGCTGGTTAGCCTGTTGGTTTTGGCAACAAATGTTATTAGTACTTTTTGGTATCAGTTCCACATTGGGTACCACTATTCACTTGTCGTTGTCCCTGGCCTAGTTTTTGCCTCGATCGTAGGGCTATCACGGTTACGTGGAGTGAATCGCACTGTTGCGGCCTGTCTGATGACGGTTGCAATGCTTGTTTCTGCCATGTCGTGGTCTGTTTTGCCATTGTCCCAAAACACGATCCCACATTGGGCTGCATCGCATCCAGTGGCACTTGCGGCCCAGGAAATTATAAAAAAAGTCCCTGAGAAAGCACGGATCTCCGTCTATCATTCTTTGGCGCCCCACTTGGCTCACCGCACCCACATCTACCAATTTCCTAATCCATTTCGAATAGTTCTCTATGGAACTGACATCTCCCTAGAAGGGGGTCGGCTGGCCCAATCGGACAGAATCGAGTATGTGGTTCTGCCGGTGGAGTTGGATGAACAAGCCACAAAGGATCTCGCATCGATAGCGGATGATTTTTTCATTGTGGAAAGTAACACTTGGTGGAGGCTGTACAAACGTAATTCCCCTAGCGTAAATCCGTAGACGGTGCTACACTGGCTTCACCGTCAAACAGGTCCTGTGAGGCCTGAACGGAAGGAAAATATGGATAGTTTTTCGACACGCGCATGCCCTTCGGGATGCGCCTTTTTTATACCCCAGATCATTTTGGTTGCGTCATGAGTGTGCTGAACTCGTCAAGCACTCTGGTGCTGGGCCCAGATGATGTATCACGCGCAATGACCAGAATTTCTCATGAGATCATCGAGCGCAATCCATGTCTAGATGATGTGGTCATCATTGGTGTGCAAACTGGCGGTACGTGGATCGCCAAGAGTTTGTGCAACACGATTAACTTAATAAGTCCAACGGCCATGGTTCCCCTAGGGGCAGTAGACGTGTCGATGTATCGCGATGACTTTGCATTGCGACCAGTTGTGCCGGCTGCTCCTACAGAGATCTTGCTAGATCTCACTGGACGTACAGTGATTCTTGTTGATGATGTACTTTTTACTGGACGCACAGTGCGCGCAGCCCTAGAAGCCTTAAATGATCATGGTCGGCCTCGGGCGGTGCAACTTGCAGTGATGGTAGATAGAGGTCATCGAGAACTGCCGATCAGGCCAGATTATGTTGGTAAGAATATTCCAACCAAGCTCACAGACGAAGTGTCTGTGAGCATCGCAGGAGTCACCGTAGGTGCCCACCAATGAAACATCTCTTGTCCACTGTTGACCTTTCTACACAGGACATCGTTGAAATGTTAGAAACGGCCGACCATATGGCCGAAATCAACTCTCGGCCTCAACCCAAGGTGCCTGCATTACGCGGAAAAACTATTGCCAGCGTGTTTTTTGAAGACAGTACGAGAACCCGACTGAGCTTTGAAACTTCGGCCAAACGCTTATCAGCAGAAGTGCTGACGTTTATAGCGTCAAGTTCAAGTGTGAACAAAGGCGAAAGCCTTCGAGACACCGTGGAGACACTGACTGCGATGGGTGTCGATGCGTTTGTGATTCGTCACAAATCGAGCGGAACGGCTCTGCAGATAACCCAATGGACAGACGCCGCAGTCATCAATGCAGGCGACGGCTGGCATCAGCATCCAACTCAGGCACTTCTTGATGCGTTCACAATCACGAGATCTTTTGGTGAAAAGTCAACTATGCAAGGCCGCACAATAGCGATTGTCGGAGATATTAAACACTCCCGCGTAGCACGGAGCAACATTGATGTTTTTACTCGCCTCGGTGCCAAAGTCATAGTGGTTGCTCCCGACTCGTTGCTGCCACATCCCATGGAACAATGGCCAGTCGAAGTGTGCGGACACATAGATGATGTTGTCGCCAAAGTAGACGTGTTGTACATGTTACGAATGCAACGAGAGAGGATGGGAACAGCTTCGATTCCTGATGTGGCGCAATACAACAAACAGTTTGCACTTACTCCTGAGCGAGCCGAGCTAATGGCGCCACATGCGTTGCTGATGCATCCCGGCCCGATGAATCGTGGGGTAGAGATGCAGGTTGATCCATCTGATGTTCCTGGTTCTCGAATACTGCAACAGGTTACGAATGGAATTGCTGTACGAATGGCCGTGTTGTTTTCGATTCTTGGCAATGGTTCATCTGCTGTATTGCAAGGTGGCCAGGCATGAGTGCGAATGAAAAATCGATTGTCATAAAGGGCGGAACCGTGATTAATCGCGACGGTTCTGTAATTGCTGATGTTTTAGTCATTGGTGGGGTCATTGCCGAAGTAGGCGAGAACTTGAATGGTGATCTGGTGTTGGGTGCGACGGGTTGTTTTGTCTCAAGTGGGTTTGTCGACTTGCATACACATTTGCGCGAACCAGGCAAAGAAGAAGCAGAAACCATTCTGACCGGCAGCCATGCTGCAGCCAAGGGTGGTTATACAGCAGTGGTTGCAATGCCAAATACCGATCCTTCTCAAGACAGTGTTGCTGTTGTGCAGTTTGTTCGAGAGCGTGGACGGATCTCTGGGTTTTGTGATGTGGAGCCGTCTGGGTGTATCACCATTGGTCGTCATGGACAACAGCTTGTGCCGTTTGCTGATCTTGCTGCACAAGGAGTTCGTATTTTCACCGATGACGGTCGTGGCGTACAAGATGAAAATGTGATGCGTGCAGCTTTAGAAATAAGTGGATTGATTGGAATCACGCTTGCTCAACACTGTGAAGTGGAAAGCCGTACTGATGGCGCGGTCATGCATGAGGGTGAATGTTGTTCTGCAATGGGTGTGCCTGGATGGCCATCAATTGCAGAAGAAGAAATGCTGCGCCGAGATATTGAGTTGGTGCGACAAACTGGTGCACCGATGCATTTTCTTCATCTGTCAACCCAGGGAAGTGTTGATCTTGTAAGAAGCGCCAAGGCCGAAGGTCTAGCCGTTACAGCTGAAGTCACTCCGCATCATCTTGCTTTAATTGATGAATTGCTAAGCGGTTTTGATTCAGTATTTAAGGTGAATCCGCCACTTCGTCGACCATCTGATATTGAAGCATTGAAGCAGGGCCTGATTGATGGCACAATCGATGCTGTAGCCACAGATCATGCGCCTCATGCTCCGCATACAAAAGAACAACCGCTAGACGAGGCCCCGCCTGGAATGCTCGGTTTGGAAACAGCTTTAGCAGTTGTAAATACTGCTCTTTCGTTGGATCCACGGCGAATTGTCGAAGTGATGTCGTGGAACCCTGCTCGTATCGCTGGCATCGCAGATCGTCATGGAAGACCGATTGCTGTTGGCGAACCGGCTCATCTTGCTGTGTGGGACACCACCACTGTCTGGCAAGTTTCAAAAAATAATCTTGCAAGTAAATCAAAAAACACGCCATATCACGGCATGGAAGTACGTGGGCGGGTTCGTCACACACTGTTTGGCGGCAAAGTTGTCGTTGAGGAAGGAAAACTAATCTCGTGAGTACACAAATCACAGAAATTGCACTCGTTCTTGAAGATGGATCTGTCTTTGAAGGCGAAGCAATTGGATACCAACCCGACAACGGCATAGCTGTTGGAGAAGTGGTCTTCAATACCACGATGACTGGATATCAAGAAGTCATCTCCGATCCGAGCTATTCGGGACAAATCATCACTTTCACCAGTTCTCATATCGGTAACTACGGCGTGAATGCATCTGATAATGAGTCGTCAGGAGTTTTTGCGCGCGGGGTCATTGTTCGCGAGATGGCACGTCGTCACAGCAATTGGCGAAGCGAAGGAGATCTTGATTCATTTTTGAAGGCGAATAAATTGCCTGGAATCGCTGGCCTTGATACGCGGCGACTTACAAGGATCCTGCGTGACTCAGGTTCTTTAAAAGGGGCATTTGGGACAGCGAGTCAGGCTCAGCTTTTAGAGGCGGCACGTGCAGACCAAGGAACGACGGGAATTGATCTAGTCAGTATGGTCACCACAAAAAAACCTTATGTGGTTGGCGCTGGAAAATTCACGGTTGTTGCGTACGATTTCGGCATTAAAAGCACAATCGTGCGTTGCCTGTCCGAATTTGCAACCGTTCATGTGATTCCATCGCACACAAGTGCAGATGAAGTATTAGCACTATCTCCAGATGGGGTCTTCTTGTCGAATGGTCCAGGAGACCCAGAAATGGCGGGTAGCGCAACACAGGCAATTCGGGCGATTGTTGAAAATGGTGTACCAACATTTGGTATCTGTCTTGGTCACCAGTTGTTGTCGCGTGCATTTGGTGGAACCACATACAAGATGCCTTTCGGGCATCATGGTGCAAATCATCCAGTGCGTAACATTGCAACTGGTTCTGTAGAAATTACAAGTCAGAATCACAACTTCTGTGTAGATGCGGATTCTCTAGCAGGGGTTGCAGAAATAACGCATGTCAACTTGAATGACAACACAAATGAAGGAATGCGCCTGCTTGATCACAAGGCCTTCAGCGTGCAGTATCATCCCGAGGCTGGCCCTGGTCCTCATGACAGCAGATACCTGTTCAATCAATTCGCCGAACTCATGGAGACTAAATAATGCCGCGCCGTACTGATATTCATACGATCTTGATTATTGGCTCTGGGCCAATTGTCATTGGTCAAGCCTGCGAGTTTGACTATTCCGGAACACAAGCATGTCGCGTGCTGAAAGAGGAGGGCTATCGCGTCATTCTTGCTAATTCAAACCCGGCAACAATTATGACTGACCCAGATTTTGCAGATCGCACATACATCGAACCGCTTACTGTGGAAGTTTTGGCCAAGATTATTGAGCGAGAAAAACCAGATGCAGTGTTGCCCACAGTTGGTGGTCAAACGGCACTCAATTTGGCAATGGCGCTCTATGAAAAAGGTCTTATTGGAGTTCCAGGAACTCCAGAGATGATCGGGGCTAATGCATTGGCAATAGCAACAGCAGAGGATCGTGGCAAGTTCAAAGAAGCAATGATCGAGATTGGACTGAATGTTCCCAACAGCGGAATTGCTCACGACATTGAAGAAGCTGACCGCGTTCTTGTAGATATCGGCTTGCCCGTGATAATCCGGCCTGCATACATCTTGGGTGGCACGGGAACTGGCATAGCTAACACGATGGAGGAATTCAAAAAACTAGTGGTGATTGGTCTTGCCGCAAGTCCGATCCGTGAAATTCTGATCGAGACATCAATTGTTGGTTGGAAGGAATATGAACTTGAAGTCATGCGTGATCATGCAGATAACTGTGTGATTATCTGCAGTATTGAAAACTTTGATCCGATGGGTGTGCATACCGGTGATTCGATCACGGTTGCTCCTGCTCAGACGTTGTCTGATGTGGAATATCAGAATATGCGCAATGCGGCATTTGCCTGCATTCGTCGGGTGGGGGTTGAAACAGGTGGATCAAATGTGCAGTTTGCGCTGAACCCTGCCAATGGTGAATTGGTTGTTATTGAGATGAATCCTCGTGTCTCGCGTTCATCTGCATTGGCTTCGAAGGCAACTGGATTCCCTATTGCCAAGATCGCTGCAAAATTGGCTGTTGGTTACACACTCGATGAAATTCCAAATGATATTACAAGAATGACTCCAGCAAGTTTTGAGCCAACCATCGATTATGTCGTTACAAAGATTCCACGGTGGGCTTTTGAAAAATTACCTGGAACATCAGGTGTGCTTGGAACACAGATGCAAAGTGTTGGCGAGGCAATGTCTATTGGCCGTACTTTTCCAGAGAGTTTGCAGAAGTGTCTACGGTCTTTGGAACAGGGTCGATTTGGCCTCAATTGTGATCCCGGCGAATCCCTTTACGACACAGATTCAAACGAACAACTATTGGCGCGGGCGGCCGTGGCAACACCCGAACGAATTTTCCAGGTAGGAGAAGCATTACGGCGTGGGCTTGGTGTCGATGCAGTGCATGCAGCCACATTGATTGATCCATGGTTCCTTGATCAGATGCAAATGATTATTGATGAACGACTTGAACTGGAAAAGAATCAACTAACAACTCTTACGAAGCATCAGATGAAACGTGCCAAAAGACTGGGATTCTCTGACGCGCAACTCGGGTATCTTTACGGCGTCGACGAGATGGTAGTGCGAGCACAACGTGAATTATTGGGTGTTGTGCCAACTTATAAAACTGTCGACACGTGTAGTGCTGAATTTGATGCCAATACGCCGTATCACTACTCAACTTATGAAGACGAAAATGAAGTTCGCCCATCCTCGCGCGAGAGGGTCATTATCCTCGGTTCTGGACCAAACAGAATTGGTCAAGGAATCGAGTTTGATTACTGCTGCGTGCATGCAAGTTTTGCTTTACGTGATGCTGGATACGAAACGGTCATGATCAACTGTAATCCTGAGACAGTGTCCACCGATTACGACACATCAGATCGGTTGTACTTTGAGCCACTGACGAGAGAAGATGTTCTCAATGTGATAGCAGCCGAAACTTTGGCATCAGGTGGTATTGCTCCCAGGGTAATCGTGAGTCTTGGCGGACAAACACCGTTGAAGTTGTCTGGACTCATTGATCCTGCACTCATTGCTGGAACATCTCCGCATTCAATTGATCTCGCTGAAGATAGAGAGAAGTGGAGCCGGCTGTGCGATCAGTTGTCCATCCCGCAACCCCCAGGGGGAACGGCGGTGACGATAGAGCAGGCATCTGTTATAGCCACTCGCATTGGATTTCCTGTTTTGGTGCGACCTAGTTATGTGCTTGGTGGTCGGGCAATGCGGATCGTTCACGATATGGAGACACTTGAGTCGGCAATGCGCGAGTTAGCCGTCGATGGGTCTTTGGGCAAAGAAGGTGGATTGTCCGCTGAAAGACCAGTACTCATTGACCGATTCTTGGAGCACGCAACGGAAGTGGATGTTGATGCTATTAGAGATCACGCAGGCAAAGTCCTGATCGGTGGAGTCATGGAGCACGTAGAAGAAGCAGGTGTTCATTCTGGTGATAGTGCGTGTGCCATTCCGCCTCAGACACTGCCAGGGTGGGTGATTGAGGTGATCAGTGCCTACACAAAGTCCATTGCTACTTCGCTGGAAGTGATCGGTCTCATAAATGTGCAGTTCGCAGTGTTGGGTACAACGGTGTATGTCATCGAAGCTAACCCGCGTGCTTCTCGTACTGTCCCTTTTGTTGCAAAAGCAACCGGAGTTCCATTGGTAAAAGTTGCAAGCCGAGTGATGCTTGGTGCAAGTCTTGAACAATTGCGTGTTGAGGGATTGTTGTGTCCACCGGTGACTGGGGGACATGTCTCTGTCAAAGAGGCGGTGTTGCCTTTCAATCGTTTTCCAGAAGTGGATACTGCGCTCGGACCAGAAATGCGTTCAACAGGAGAAGTGATGGGGATTGCTTCTACTTTTGGGTTGGCTTTTGTGAAATCTCAAACTGCTGCGGGAACAGTTCTGCCTACATCTGGAACAGTATTTCTGTCTCTCAACGATGCCGATAAGCCTGCTGGCATTGTTGTGGCAACTCGATTACGTGAACTGGGATTGGGTATCGCGGCTACTACTGGAACCGCTGCTTATCTAGCAAAGTTTGGGCTCGTAGTTGATCGAATAGTCGGCAAGTTGTCAGAGATGGATGGATCATCGATGGAAAATGCTGCTGCTTTAGTTGCAGCCGGAGAAATAAGTTTTGTAGTAAACACTCCTCAAGGTCGTGGCGCTCGTGAAGATGGTGAAGCCATTCGTAAAGCAGCCAATGCAAACAGAGTGTCTTCGGTAACCACAGTTGAAGCAGCGCTGGCTGCTGTTAATGGCTTGTGGGAGCAACGCGAAACAGAGATTGAAGTACGGTCGTTGCAGGAGTACCACGGCCGATGAGTCTGTTACGGCGCGTTTCCAACGACATTGTGTCGATGGGGCCGGTCTTGTGTGGTGGCGTTGAACTGATCAATCCGTTTATGACGGCATCGGGAACAAGTGGACACGATATTGAACTGTCGCGCTATATGCCACTAGATCGACTCGGTGCCGTCGTTGTGAAAAGTCTCTTCCACGAGATTTGGGCAGGAAACCCTGCGCCTAGAGTGCACACCGTTAGCGGTGGAATGATCAACGCTGTAGGTCTACAAGGACCTGGTGTTGTGGCGTGGACGCAAGGGTCGCTTCCAAAACTAGAAGCGATAGGTGCGACTGTCGTTGCCAGCATCTGGGGAAGAACTTTGCATGAATATGTTCTTGCCGCCAACCAACTGCGATCGGTTGGTCAACGCATCAGTGCAATAGAGGTGAATCTGTCGTGTCCAAACCTTGAAGGCCGCAGTGGAATAATCGCCCACGATGCATCGCTCAGTGGAAGAATTATTTCCGCTGTTGTTGCAGAGTCTGTGGTACCGGTGTGGGCAAAACTTAGCGCCAATACAGATCGTGTAGTTGAAGTAGCGACCGCAGTGACAGATGCGGGTGCTCGAGCCTTGACTCTCATCAACACCATGCTCGGCATGCAGATCGATGTTGTCTCTGGTGAACCTACTTTGGGCAATGGTGGCGGCGGGCTCTCTGGTCGCGCAATTCATCCGATTGCGGTACGCAGCGTGTATGACGTACGTCAAGCGTTGCCGAACGTCTCCATTATTGGTGTTGGGGGGATTTCATGCGGCAAGGATGCCATTGAGATGTTGATGGCAGGAGCTGATGCTGTTCAAGTTGGTACTGCGTCCTTTGCAAGCCCCAAAGCGACATGGACCATTGCTAAAGATGCCGCAAGGATTGCCCATCGTCGAGGAGCCTCTAGCTGGAGTGAGATTACCGGTGTATCTCATGTGTCGTAATTGATGCTTCATACAGGGCACTATCCTTTACTTATGGAAACCTCGGTTGGCGCATCTCAACGCAAACGCGACATTGAATTGGTGTGTGATCATCGTCGTCTACGAATCCTTGCAGTGGAACAATTCGCAAGCGGTCTTATCGAAAAGGTTTTAGGAGAAGATAATTTGATGTTTGGTCATGTGTATGTTGTGAAACTGCTAGACGTTGTACCGGGTATTGGCAAAGTGGCTGGGCGTCGCCTTTTATCTTCCGTGGGGCTTAATGGTTTTTCTACCGTGTCGCACATGACTGCACAGCAGCGTTTATGCATTATCGAAGCAATCAGAGCATTGCCATGAGTTCGCCGGTAATCGTGATCGTGTCTGGACCAGGGGGTGCTGGTAAAGGAACAATTGTTGACGAGTTGCTAAAAAGAGACGACCAACTGTGGATCAGTCGTTCTTGGACGACTCGTATTCAGCGAGAAGGGGAAGCCGACGATGCGTATGTCTTTGTTGCACGCACACAATTTGAACAACATATTTTAGAAAATGGTTTTCTTGAGTGGACTGAATTTCTCGGAAATCTCTATGGCTCGCCAACGCCAACAGCGGGGGATAATCACGACATTGTTCTGGAAATTGAATTACATGGCGCACAACAGGTCAAAAAGTCTCTCCCGGAGGCGCTGCTTGTATTTGTGCAACCACCCTCACGCGAGGAGCAAGAACGTCGTTTGCTTGGTCGGGGGGATCCAGATCATCATGTCGTCGAACGCCTTCGCAAGGCAGAGGATGAGGAACGCCTTGGTGCAGTTATGGCTGATTTAGTGGTGATTAATGACGATCTAGAAAGGGCAGTATCTGAGATACAAGCCTTTATCTGTGCGGCTCGGCGCGACCGCCGCTAGTCTGTAGATGACTTCGGAGGTCCACCATGTCCCGTCAACACGACTCCATGATTCATCCAAACATTGAAGGTCTGCTTGACCGCGTCGATTCCAAGTTCAGTTTGGTTACTTTGGCTGCGTTTCGTGCTCGCCAGATCAATTCCTATTTCAACCAGTTGGGCGAGGGACTTGGACACATGATTCCACCGCAGGTTTCATCGATTGCTCGCAAGCCGTTGTCGATCGCATTTGAAGAAATCGCTGCCGACAAGATTGTAAGAGTGGAGCGCTTGCCATATGACGAAATGGAAGAAGATGCTGCTGAGTTTTTCGATGGAGCAGAAGCCGAAGTTGCTGAGGATTCTGCAGAGTAGACCGCTTGCTGCGTCATCTCTAGTGGTGAGGCCGACATGACTAACTTTCATGGCCGCCGTATCGTTCTTGGAGTATCTGGTGGAATTGCGGCCTATAAGTCCGTTGAACTCTGTCGTCAACTTGTAGATGCCGGTGCACATGTTGCACCGATTATGACCGAGGATGCACATCGCTTCATCGGTCCCGTCACTCTCTCAGCGCTTGCGTCAGAGCCTGTGCATACAAGTTTGTGGGATGATTCATCGCCGATCCCACATACACGCTTGGGTCAGAATGCCGATGTTATTGTGGTTGCGCCTGCAACGGCTCGCATCATTGCTGCTTATGCAATCGGTATGTCGTACGACCTTCTTACCGCAACGCTTATTGCTACTCGTGCTCCTGTTGTGCTGTGTCCGGCAATGCATACCGAAATGTGGGAGCACCCAGCCGTACGCGACAACATCGCACTGTTGAAATCTCGCGGAGTCATCGTTGTTGAGCCACAGTCTGGTCGATTGGCTGGAGGAGATATCGGAACAGGACGACTTGCCGACATAGCAGCGATTATCAATGCTATTGAGGGCGCGGTCCAAAGTTCAGTCAAAGACATGGCGGGATTGTCGGTCGTTATTACTGCAGGCGGTACTCGCGAACCAATTGATGCAGTTCGTGTCATTGCTAATCGTTCAAGCGGAAAGCAAGGCTATGCCATTGCTGAACAAGCCCGACGTCGCGGGGCATCCGTAACTTTGATTTCCACTGTGGAGCGAGAAGTCCATTCAAGTATCGATGTTATTGAAGTTGAGACTGCTCAGAATATGCACGATGCGATGATGAAATACGCTCCATCGGCCGACATCGTGATTATGACAGCTGCAGTCGCTGATTTTCGTCCGGTCCGTGCTTTGGACAGCAAAATCAAAAAACGCGATGGAGTCCCTACTCTTGAATTAGAGGCAACGCCCGATATTTTGGCTGCCCTTGGGCAGACCAAACCACAGGGACAAACGTTGGTCGGGTTTGCTGCTGAAACTGATGATCTTATTGAGAATGCGACGGACAAACTGAAGCGCAAGAATCTAGACATAATCGTTGCCAATGATGTCAGTGCCCCAGGAGTCGGTTTTGGTCATAGCACCAACGCAGTCACCATTATTGATCGTGCGGGTGGCACAGAGATCATTGATCTTGCCGACAAAAACAGCATCGCTACCTCCATATTGGATAGCGTGGTACGAATGCGCAACAATCGTTGATCGCTTATATAAAGGAGATGTCGTGAGGAATTTCACGTTTACATCAGAAAGCGTGACCGAAGGTCACCCAGACAAGATGGCAGACCAAGTGTCAGACGCTGTTCTGGATGCAATTATTGCAATCGATCCAAATAGTCGAGTGGCATGCGAGACATTGCTCACTACAGGTTTATGCATTGTTTCGGGCGAAATCACCACTAGTGCATATGTTGACATTCCAGCGATTGCTCGAGCCACTATTAAGCGCATCGGGTATGACGATGCTTCGTATGGTTTTGATGGCAATACGTGTGGAGTCTTGGTGGCTCTCGATGCACAGAGTCCAGATATTGCTCAAGGTGTAGACATCAGTGAAGAACGTCGCAGTGGTGTTAGTGGCGAAGACATTCTTAATAGTCAAGGTGCTGGTGACCAAGGAATGATGTTTGGTTATGCCAGCAACGAGACTGCTGATCTGATGCCACTACCAATTTGGCTTGCACATCGTTTTGCAGAGCGTCTAACAGAAGTGCGAAAGAGTGGCTTGTTGCCGTATCTTCGTCCAGACGGTAAAACACAAGTTACTTTCGATTACGTCGATGGACTCCCTGTCAAGTTGACGACTGTTTTGATTTCAACGCAACATCGTGAGGGTGTGAATCGTGAGACCGAGATACGCCCAGACCTTATTGAGCAAGTCATCATGCCGATGATTCCAGAGCAATTCCGCGACGACAATCCATCTATCTATGTCAATCCGACCGGTAAATTCGTACTTGGCGGACCGCACGCAGATACGGGACTTACTGGTCGCAAGATTATTGTTGACACATACGGCGGAATGGGTCGACATGGTGGTGGTGCTTTTTCTGGAAAAGATCCATCAAAAGTTGACAGGTCAGCTGCATATGCAGCACGTTGGGTTGCAAAGCATGTTGTTGCTAGTGGTGCTGCTGCTCGTTGTGAGGTGCAGGTTGCTTACGCAATCGGGATGGCGCAGCCGATCAGCATTCTTGTAGAGACTTTTGGAACGAATACCGTCAGTGAAGAGTCAATTGAAAAAGCTGTGCGCGATGTGTTCGACTTGCGTCCTGCAGCGATTGTTCGCGATTTGGATCTCAAGCGTCCGATCTATCAAAAGACTGCCGCATATGGTCACTTCGGACGTAATGAACCTGAATTCACGTGGGAACATGTGACTCGTCTGGCTGACTTCAAGGCTGCCGTCAAGCTCTGAGCGATATTTTGTCTGTCGTCGCATCGGTTGTTCCCGATGTGTCGGGTATCGACAAAGTTTTTGATTATCTGATTCCTTCAGAATTGGAGGATGTAGCAACACTCGGAGCGCGAGTGCGCATCGTGCTGAATGGCCGCAAGGTTGGTGGATGGATTGTAGACATACAGCCGTACAACCCTTTGTCTGGCGTTGCGCTTGAGCGTCTTTCATCTATCTCTCGCGTGTCTGGTCACGGTGTCGAACCAGACATGGTGGCGATAACTCGTTGGATTGCGACTATGTGGTACGGATCATGGCGTGCAGTGTTGTCGAGTGCATCTGCGCCTCTTGTCACTCGTCGTGTTGTGCATGAGCGTTATGGGCAACAGCACAATCTTGCCGATGACGAAGTGACGCGCTCTACTATTTCGTTACTCAAGAGCGGTGGGGGATTGTTGATAGTTCCTCCTTGTGCTTCTGCGTTGGCGGTTGTGGCAACGATGGCGGCCAGTGGCCCCGTGTTGGCCGTATGCCCAACCCAGCGCATGGCGAGCCTTGGTGCGGCCGCTTTGAGAAGGCGCGGGTTAACTACTGCGGTGCTTCCCGACGAATGGGATCAAGCCAGAGCAGGAGTTGATGTCGTTATCGGTGCTAGGTCATCTGTGCTTGGTCCTTGTCGAGACATCGCTTCAATAATTGTCATAGATGAACATGATGAATCGCTGAAGCAAGAACGTAATCCATCATGGGATGCACCAACGGTTGCTATTGAACGTGGTCGTGTCATGAATGTTCCGGTGATTGTTACATCGAGTATTCCTTCGCCTTATGCAGTGGTGACACATGCAGATCACACTTTGGAGGTGGTCGTAGATCGCGGATGGCCAAAGGTGACAATCGTTGAACTAAATGATGTTCCCGTGTCGGGCTCTTTGCTTAGTTCGGAACTGCTTGAGAGTGTCGGTGTGCAGGGCAGGACAACTGTGTGCATGCTGAACACCAAGGGAATAGCACGTCTTTTAGCGTGTCAGTCATGTCGTGCTTTGCAGATGTGTCCAACTTGTAATGCTGCTCTGACCCAAACGGACTCGGGAGATCTTCATTGTGGTCGGTGTGAAACATCTTTGGGGGGAGTGTGCGTCAGTTGTGGTCGCACCAAGTTTGCTGTGTTGCGCGGGGGCGTCGGGCAACTAAGAAATCAACTAACTAAATCAAGCGCCAATCCAGTCATTGAAATTACTGCTGATTCGACTGACGAATGGGAAAGGGGAAATGTCTTTGTAGGAACTGAAGCCGTGTTGCATCGAATTGGATCTGCAGATTGTGTGGTGTTTTGTGACATCGATCGAGACCTTTTTGCACCACGTCTCTCGGGATCTCGTGAAACCCTTGCACTCATAGCTCGCGCTGCGCGATCCGTTGGCGCCGATGGAACAATTGTTATTCAGACCCGTCAACCTAGTCATCCAATGTTGCAGGCTTGTCTCTCGGCAAGAACAGATCATGGACATGCGTTGCGGCAATGGTCTGTCGCAGAAATATCGCAGCGCCGCGATCTGTCGCTTCCGCCTTTTTCGTATGTTGTGATTATCACTGTGTCTAATGGAGAACCTTTGTGTGACCTCAGTGACATAGATGGTATTCATGTGGCTTCGCACGAAGATGGCTATCTAGTTCGTGCCGATACAAGAGAGAATCTTGAAGTCATGCTAGAACGAGTAAAAACTATCTTTGGAAAAAATGTAAAAATCCATATCGATCCGCGTCGATTCTGAGCCTGTGCATCAGTTCTCTTGTGGAGAAACGACGAGTACACGAAAACCATTGCTGCTCTTTAGTTTTTGTACTGGATAACGATTATCCGAGAACCATTTTGCCAGAGAATCCCCACCAAGGTTTTTATTTACAACAAAACAGGCTCGACCGCTCGGGGTAAGTCGCTGAAGCCATGTAAGCAGAAGTTCGTGCAGTGCATCTTTTCCGATACGAATGGGTGGGTTAGACCAAATACGTTCAAAACGAATCTCGCTGTCAACTTCAGATGGCAAAGAGACAGTGATATTTTTCAGAGAATTAGCCGATGCGTTCTCACGACACAGTGAAAGAGCTCGTTCATTGATGTCAATCGCATGAACAAAACACTGGGGATGTTGCGCGGCTAGAACCAGGCCGAGTGCTCCTGTTCCGCAACCCAAATCAAGAAGGTGACTAGCGGCGCCAGGATCTGGAAGTGGAAAGCGTTTCATTGCCTGTAGCAACACGCTGGTTCCTTTATCGAGGCCGTGTTGGCTAAAGACCCCAGAACCAGTGGTAAGGGTAAGTGGTCCGCGAGGTCCTTCAAAGGTGAACTGGCGAGTGGTCGGTTCACCACCGGGTTGCGATGTGAAATATTGCTGGGATTGTGCTGTGGGTTCGTTCGTCATGTTCTCTCCAGTAGGTAGCCTTTCAGATAGTGGCTTACGACATACGCACATACGGAGATCCAGTTCTCACTTCGAAGGCAGAGCCTGTCGAAAATATAGACGGCAAACTCATTCGACTCAGCCAGGCAATGCTGCAGGCAATGTACCGGGCGCCTGGTCTCGGCCTTGCTGCTCCTCAAATTGGGGTGCAAAGGCAGATCATGGTGTACGACATTGACGACAATCCAACGACTCTTATCAATCCGCGAATAGTGGAATCCCGAGGAGAGTGGGTGTACGACGAAGGGTGTCTGTCAATCCCTGGGCTATATGTTGAGCTGTTGCGGCCCAAAGAGGTACTTCTTGAGGCGATTGATATCAATGGCAATGAAATCCAAATAGAGGCTGATGAACTTCTAGCCCGACTATTCCAGCATGAGATGGATCATCTCAATGGAGTGCTGATGTTTGATCGGATGACCCCAGATCAACGCGAAGAAGCTTTGGCTGAATATCGACGTATCGGTGATGGCGGAACATCCGAAGGCGAAACACGACATATTGGATTGAAATAGTTGATGTTGATTGATGGTCGCAAGATTGTCTTTCTCGGCACGCCACAGGCGGCGGCGACAATTCTTGAGTCGCTCATCGAATCTGGATTTGAAATTGTTCATGTGATCACGCGTCCTGACGCCCGTCGCGGACGCGGAGGCACAAAATCTGCAAGTGCGGTAAAGGCGGTTGCTGTACGTCATGGAATCTCTGTTTCTAACGATCTTTCGTCACTTGATTCGTTTGATGAACCCCTGCTTGGAATAGTTGTTGCATACGGCCGCATCATTCCGGCGCGAGTACTGGAAAAGATTCCGATGCTGAATGTGCATTTTTCTTTGCTGCCACGGTGGCGTGGGGCAGCACCAGTTGAACGAGCCATCTTGGCTGGTGACGCAGAAACCGGGGTGTGCATTATGGATGTTGAAGCAACACTCGATACGGGTGCTGTGTATGGCGACATACGCACAGCAATCAAGCACAGCGACACTTCAGAGACTCTGACCACCCGTTTGGCCAGTATGGGCGCCCAGTTGCTCTGTGATGTGCTCAGAGCAGATCTGGTGCGCGCAGTCGTGCAAGTCGGTGAGCCAACCTATGCCCACAAAATCACTGCCGAGGATCAAAAAATTGATTGGTCGGCTTCGGCAGAGTTCATTGATCGTCAGATTCGTGCTGTTCGGGCCTTTACTGCGTTCGACGGACAACGAGTCAAAATTTTGAAAGCTGAGATTGTTTCAGGGGATCGTGCAGTTGCTCGCGTAGGGCCAGATGCTGTGGTGGGTACTGGAGATGGCGCGCTCATGCTTGTCACAGTCGCGCCTGAAGGTCGCCCAGCAATGAATGCTGCTGATTGGTTGCGGGGTCGCCAAGGCTCAGAGCCGATCCAGTTTGATCTTTGAACCCGAAATAGGACAGGTAGTGAGAGGTTTGCTGGCTAGCCTTCGTTCGTGCTCAAGATCGTTTTACCCAAGGGTTCCTTAGAAAAAGCCACGTTTGATCTGTTTGATGCAGCCGACTTGTCGATCGTGCGTTCGTCAGCTGTTGATTACAGGGCTTCTATCGATGATCCTCGAATTGATGAAGTCCGAATTCTTCGCCCGCAAGAAATTGCCGGGTATGTCGAAGAAGGTTTATTCGACATTGGAATCACTGGTCGTGACTGGGTTGAAGAGACATCAAGTGATGTTGTCAGTCTTGGCGAATTGAAATATTCAAAAGCAACAAGTTTGCCAGTCCGTATTGTCGTTGCAGTCGCCGATTCGTCTACTGCCCAATCGGTCAAGGACCTTGGCGATGGTGTTCGTGTGACAACTGAATATCCTGAGATCACACGCCGCTATTTTGAGTCGCATGGAGTGAAGGCCGATATTCGGCTCAGTTACGGTGCTAGCGAAGCAAAGATCCCTGATATCGCTGATTGTGTAGTTGATCTCACCGAGACAGGAAGAGCGTTACGGGCCTCTGGACTGCGCATCATTGACACAATTTTGACTAGTTATACCGAGTTGATTGCCAATAGGGCTTCATGGGAGAATCCAACGAAGCGCCATGCAATGCAACAAATAATGACGTTGCTGACAGGAACTCTTGAAGCACGCGACAAGGTTCTGCTCAAACTAAATGTGGGCGAAGCGAGTTATGAAGCAGTACTTGCATTGTTGCCTGCCGCAAAATCACCAACAGTCGCACGTCTTGCCTCTGGTGATTATGCAGTCGAATCAGTCGTTCCGAAACGAGGAATCAATACGCTGATTCCCAATCTGATCGATGCAGGAGCATCTGATCTTTTAGAAATACCTATTTCCAAGATCATTCATTAACGATGAGTGACCCTATTTCACCCGCCCTGCTCGGTGTAGTCGTTTCCTTTGATGCTGCAATTGGTCTTGGAACGATTAAAGACCAGGACGGCGGCGTTTGGCCATTTCACTGCATCTCTATTGCCGATGGTTCTCGAACTATAGATGTGGGCGCCGACGTAACTTTTCGTACCGCTTTTCGAGTGGCACGAAACGAAGCAGTGCAGATTATTCCGTCGTAGGTGTAGAGGCTCGTTGCACATAGACAAGTTGAATATTGCTCAAGGCTGCAACCAACGTGTCATGATGTTCACCAAGGCGCTCACCGAGCCCTTCTACGAGTAGTCCAAGAGCATCGATGGCAAGTCGAGCCTCAAATAAATTGACCGGTTCATTCGATAAATGGATGGCAGCTAATTCAAATAGGCCCATGGCGTGATTTGCCACGACCACGCTCGATGGCACCTCAGCGAGACGTTGGCGGGTCTCAGCCAGAGCCTCGAGGGTCTCGGTCGGATCAATTTTGGATGTATCGGGATCAAAGGTGGAGTCTTGGCTCATAGGGCGGTACCCTAACTGAGTCATCAAAGCGAAGTGGGGTCTACGACCCCCACCGGTCTACCCAAGGTTTTTCCAAGGAGTACGACAGGTTGTGAAGTCGAGGAGCATTGTTCCTCTATGTCTGCTTCGTGCACTGGCACGAGCCGTTCACATCACCATGTGAACTACATAGAGGAGGGCATGGCCCATTGCACAAGAGGAACTGTCATAGTTACGCCACCGAGTGAACCACGCTACAACGAACGCATTCGTGCGCGCGAGGTTCGCCTTATCGGTCCAGACGGAAGCCAAGTGGGTGTAAGACTCACTGCTGACGCACTTGTTTTGGCGCGGGAACTCGATCTCGATTTAGTCGAAGTCGCTCCGCTGTCCAATCCACCAGTGTGTCGCATCATGGATTACGGAAAGTTCCGATACGAAGAGGCCCAGAAAGCCAAAGAGTCTCGTAAGAAGACAACCCACGTCACTGTGAAAGAGGTGAAGTTCCGTCCAAAGATCGGAAAGGGAGACTTCGATACGAAAGTGCGACATATGCGCGACTTTTTGGAAGATGGTCACAAGGTCAAAGTCACATTGCAATTCCGCGGTCGAGAGGTTGCGCACCCTGAATTGGGTTCGAAAATTCTAGATGCAGCCTTAGAGCAGTTGGGGGCATTGGCCAAGGTGGAAACACAAGCCCGTCTCGAAGGCCGAAATATGACCATGGTTCTTTCTCCGGACAAGAAGCCTGTCAAAAAATCAACAGATCGTTCAGAAACTGTTTCCACGTCATCAGACGAGGAACCTGTTACTGAAACACCAATCATTGTTACTGAAGTTGCAGAAGTAATCGCAGTAACTGAAGTCGAAGAAATAAAAGAGTAAGGACATTCAGATGCCCAAAATGAAGACATCAAAGACTGCTGCAAAGCGGTTCAAGAAGACAGGAAATGGCAAGTTGCGTCGTCAGCACGCAAACCGTCAGCACCTGTTTGAAAAAAAGACCAGTACTCGTACTCGTCGTCTCGCAGGTACGGCAGATGTTCACCCAGGCGATGCACGCAAAATCAAGCGATTGCTCGCTCTGCGTTAATTCGTTCATTAGTTATATAAAAGTTTTAGAAAGGGAAATCCCATGGCAAGAGTGAAGAGGGCAGTACACGCCCGCAAGAAGCATCGTGCAATACTCGAAAAGGCAAAGGGTTACTACGGCAATAAGAGCCGTTCATTCCGCGCTGCTAATGAGCAAGTATTGCATTCAGGGCAGTATGCGTTTCGCGACCGCCGAGCAAAAAAGGGCGAGTTTCGTCGTTTGTGGATTCAGCGCATTAACGCTGCTTGTCGCATAAACGACATTTCATACAGCCGTTTTATTGCTGGACTGAACAAGGCAGAAATCGTAGTGGATCGCAAGATCATGGCCGATCTTGCAGTTCATGATGCGCCAGCATTCGCAGCATTGGTCACTGCAGCAAAGGCAGCGCTCGCCTGAGTCGGACACCTTTGTCCTCTTCGAACCCTCGAGTTCAACGACTGCGGCGCCTGATCGGGCGTCGCAGTTTTCGTTATGACTTGCGTCAGTTTGTTATTGAAGGGCCAACTCTGCTTGAAGAAGCGTTGGCTGCTGGGATCACAGTGGTTGAGCAGTATGTACGCGAGGACTATGACGGATTTTTTGATATTGAGATTTCGTGTCTCGAGATGGATGCCAAAACGTTTAACTTGGTGTGTGACACAGACTCTCCACGCGGAGTTCTTGCTCTGTGCGAAATGCCAGAGACGATTATTCCTCAATTGAATTCATCCGATTGGCTTTTGGTTGCTGTTGAAATATCTGACCCAGGAAATCTGGGAACTTTGATGCGCAGTGCTGAAGCAGCAGGAGCATCGGGAGTTGTCCTGTGTGGATCCACAGTTGACCCATTTTCACCAAAGGTATTGAGGGCTTCTGCTGGAGCTGCGTTTCATACTCCAATGTGGCAAATCAATTCCCTAGAAGACCTGCGTGACATGGGCGTGCGACTACTTGGCACTACATCACACGAGGAAATGGGCGAGTCGATGTACGAATCAGACCTCTCTGGGCTCCTGGCAATTGTTGTTGGAAATGAAACCCATGGCTTAGACCCAAGTACCCCAGTCGATGGTTGGATCACCATTCCTCATGTCGGTCGTGCTGAAAGCCTGAATGTTGCAATGGCTGGAACGGTGCTGGCGATGCATGTGGCCCGCACTCGCCACACCCAATAGCCCATCTAATGCTCCCTCGCGCATCAACCTTCGCCGACTAGCGTTTCATTCGTCATGGCTACTTCGTTACCTTCTGAACTTGAGCAATTGGCAACAGTGCTCGTCGACGCAAAGATGCGTATTTCAGATGCACCGTCTCTCGACGAGTTGCGCGTAGTCGTTGGACAGTTGACCGGCAAAAAAGGTTCTCTTTCTTCTTTTAAGGCAACGCTCGGAAAGATGAGCGACATTGAAGGTCGCAAATTGCTCGGACAAGAGGTCAACAAAGCTTTCCAAGTTGTGGAACAAGCATCACGCCAACGTGAGGATGAATTACGGTCATTGCAGTTCGCGGAACAAGTTTTGAGCGAACGAGTTGATGTCACTGAGCGTGCACTGTCGGGTGTTTCAGCCTCGCGTCGGGGTCGCTTGCATCTTGTTACTCAAGCCACAGAACGACTTGAAGATGTATTCATTGGTCTTGGTTTCCAGATCGCCGAGGGTCCAGAAGTAGAGTCAGATTTCTACAATTTCGAAGCTCTAAACATGCCTGTATCGCATCCTGCGCGTGGCATGTGGGACACATTATTTGTAGAAGCCGATGTCGAAGGAAGCGTGGTGTTGCGCACTCACACATCTCCTGTGCAAATCCGTGTGATGCAGGAGTGGCCACCACCAATTTACGCTGTCATGCCTGGTCGAGTGTTTCGCCAAGACACCCCAGACGCCACGCATATGCCGGTCTTTCATCAGATCGAAGGATTAGTGATTGATCGGGGAATTACTTTTGCTGATCTTGCAGGAACCATAGAGTCGTTTACGAAGGCCTTCTTTGGTTCTGAATTCACATCTCGACTCCGTCCTTCGTATTTCCCGTTCACCGAACCAAGTGCCGAGTTCGATATCCGTCGTCCAGATGGGTCATGGATTGAATTGGGTGGTTGTGGAATGGTGCACCCCCATGTGTTGCGTGCTGGCGGGCTTGATCCTGATGAGTGGAGCGGCTTTGCATTCGGCTTTGGTATCGACAGAATGGCAAAAGAGCGTCATGGAGTAAATGATCTTCGCGACATGTATTCAAATGATGTGCGTTTCTTGGATCAGTTCTCGTGAAAGTTTTGTTGTCGATCCTTCGAGAGATGGCCGACCTTCCTGCAGATTCGCAGATCATTGCTGATGCCTTGAATTGTCTCGGCATGGCCGTGGAAACAATGGAGGTTGTTGGTATCCCCATCCAAGGTGTTGTTACAGCGAGGATCATTCGTACAGAACTGCATCCAGATGCGGCAAAACTAACTCGGTGCTATGTGGACGCCGGAGATGGTGTTGAGCGCCACGTGTGGTGTGGTGCAACCAATATGGGCCCTGGCGATATTGTGCCGCTAGCAACTATTGGGACAACGATGCCAGATGGTCGCGAGATTGCTCGACGGGGAATGTTTGGCATCGACTCTGAGGGAATGTTGTGCTCGGCGTCGGAGCTTGGTCTAAGCGCCGACACTGCTGGGATTTTAATTCTCGAGCCAAACACGCCACTCGGGGTGAACCCCTGGGAAGTTCTCGGGATTGAGCACGATGTCATTTTTGATTTAGATCTCACTCGCAATCGGCCAGAGTGCTGGGGTCATATGGGTGTTGCTCGTGATATTGCAGCCCATCTTGGTGTTGTCTACCGCGGCCCGACAATCTCAACGGTTGCGTATGGTGATTCAAGATCTCCTGTGGTGGTTGTTGACGCAGTGCGCGAGTGCGGCATGTTCTCAGTTGCAGTAATAAGCGATGTTGTTGTTGCTGATTCTTCAGCGTGGGTGCAACGGCGGCTTGAATCTCTTGGAATGCGTTCCATCAATAATGTGGTTGATGCTTCAAACATGGTCATGCTTGAGTGCAATCAGCCCAACCACGCCTATGACGCATCTGTTGTCCCATCTTTTAGAGTTCGATTAGCTGACAATGGCGAGACCATAACAACGCTTGATGGTGCACAGCGAGTGATGACATCACAGGATCTATTGATCTGTGATGGAGATACAAGTGATCCAGTTGGAATAGCTGGAGTGATGGGTGATTCCCATTCAGAAATAACTACATCTACTTCGACTCTTCATCTCGAGATGGCATGGTTTTCACCTGATCCAATTCGGTTCACGTCGTTGCGTCATAATCTTCGTAGCGAAGCATCGTTACGTTTCGAGCGGGGAGTCGATCCAGAAGGATACGTTGTTGCCACAGAGCGATTTGTGACGATTCTTCGTGAGTCATCCCCGAAGGCCACTCTGCACTCTGGAGCAACAGTCGTAAAAACTGATGGGGCCCCAATACCTGCACTAGTCACTGTGTCTGTCGACAAGGTGGAAAGCGTGCTTGGAGTTCGTATTGAATCTTCCGAGATTTTGCGCATCCTTGAATCAATCGGATTCACGTCGACGATCTCGAACGGGATCGTTTCAACGCAGGTTCCATCTTGGCGGCCTGATTGCACAATAGATGTCGACATTATTGAAGAAGTGGCTCGTCATTACGGATACGAGCGCATTGGAAAAACCATTCCGAAGTCAACGGTGCATGGCAAGTTGTCCCATGTACAACAGCGTCGACGTCTGTTGCGACAAGTTCTTATAGGGCTAGGGCTCGATGAGGTAATGCCGACTCCGTTTGTGGCTCCAGGCGACATGACCGCTGTTGGTCTGTCTGAAGATAATGCTTTGCGAATTCTGAATCCGCTCGTAGCAGACGAGTCAATCTTGCGTACGTCGTTGCGGCCGGGGTTGCTGAAGGCTGTTCGATACAACCTGTCGCATCGTGCTCCTCGTATTGCATTATTTGAAATTGGGCATGTGTATCCAAAAGGTAATCAACAATTGCCAGACGAAACAGAGCAATTGTGCATTCTTGTCGCCAATGGAGATGTTGATACCGCTTTACATCAATGGAACGTTATTTCTGATGCGTTGTCGATTGGTGCATTACTAGATCAAGCAAAGATTCCTCAAGGGCTTCATGCAACACGTTCTGCATCGTTGTCGCGTGGAAAGACCATTCTTGGCGTTGTTGGCGAGGTCGACCCGACAGTCTTGCATCGTTTGGGAATTGATTGCCGCGTGTCAGTGCTTGAAATCAACCTCACATTGGCGTTGGCGGAACAACCTAAAATTGTTCAGGCCACTGACATCAATCGTTTCCCATCGAATGATTTGGATCTTGCATTCGTGGTACCAGAATCTGTATCCGCAGCCTCGCTTCAACGTGCCTTACGACAAGGCGCTGCCAAACGTCTTGTCAATATTGAGTTGTTCGACGTCTACCGAGGAACTGGCTTGCCGCAGGGGACACGGAGTTTGGCATTTCGACTACGCCTGCAAGAAAGCGGAGGCACAATGACCGAAGCGCTTGTGGCCGACGTATTGAAGTCGTGTGTTGCAGCAGCCGAAAAGATTGGCGCAAGTCTTCGTTCGCCCTGAACTAGTTCAACAACGGATTAGTTGGGTATTTTCCAAGCCGAGATAGTTCTCCGGGTTGTCGGGCCAATGATGAGTTCCACAACACCGAGGGATTGGGTGTGAAAGTATCATCGGCCGTGGCATCTATAACAAACCAGCCGTTGAGCGTGAGTTCATGATCGAGTTGCCCAGGTCCCCATCCTGCGTAGCCGCGAAATAGTCGGTAAGGCTCCGTAATAAAAAGTGGATCATCTTGCATAATGTCGATGCTGCGCACACCATTGGTTGAATTGTCGTCACGACTTAGGCACAAAAATCCCTCGGGCGCAACTGGGCCACCAATGAATAACGTGGCTGGGGTAGCCGATGAATCCATCCATCTGGTAAGTGGCGAAGTATCACTAGGATCGTGAACCACGGCTGGTCTATTCAAGATTACGCCCATACTTCCATCGTTCGTTTCGTGGGCCAAGAGCAGAATAACTGTGCGCGCAAAATTAGGGTCATCAAGGGTTGGATGGGCAACGATAAGGCATCCAGCCTTGGGTGGGGTCATTGCATAATCATTCACTGCAGTGTATAGTAATACACTTATGGTCAAAGTAGGCATCATCGGAGCATCTGGGTACACCGGGGCGGAACTATTGCGCTTGTGCGCCCAGCACCCCAATGTTGAGGTGGTATTCGCCTCTGGAGATTCTCAAGCAGGCACACTGGCCTGTTCTTTGTATCCATCATTGGCCGCGGCTTATCCCAATCTTGTGTTTGAGCAGTTCAGTGTTGACGCTGTAGCGGGGCTTGATGTTGTTTTTTTGGGGGTTCCTCATGAAGCCGCATTAGAAATCGTGCCACAACTTATGGGCAAGGTGGGCCTGGTCATCGACTTGTCTGCTGCGTATCGACTGAAGGACGCGTCGCTTTATCCGCAGTGGTATGGATTCACACATAACCAACCTGAAATATTGCAAAAAGCTGTGTATGGACTACCAGAGTTATATCGCTCAGAAATCGTTGGTGCATCACTAATTGCCACTCCAGGTTGCTACGTAACTGCTGCATCGCTAGCCCTGGCACCACTAGTTCGATCCGGAATTATTTCACCCGTAGGAGTCATTGTCGATGCAGCATCTGGAGTGAGCGGTGCTGGCCGTGCGCTAAAGCATTCTTCAATGTTTTCAACAGTTGATGAAGATTTCACTGCTTATGGTCTGTTGGATCATCGCCATACTCCAGAGATTGAACAAGTGACTGGTGCTGAAATTTTGTTTACCCCACACTTGGCGCCGATGAATAGGGGAATTTTGGTGACATGTTATGCACGTCCACAAGGAGATACTCCGACTACTGCGTCCCTGCTGGCAGCACTTGCAACTTTTTATCGCCACGAGCAGTTCATTGTCGTGAGGCCACAGAGTCCGTCAACGAAAGCAACTTTAGGATCAAACACGGTCCACATCACTGCCCGTTTTGATGAACGCACTGGATATGTCATGGTCCTTGCTGCCTTAGACAATATCGCCAAGGGAGCTTCGGGTGGTGCTGTTCAGTCAATGAATGTGGCGTTGGGATTACCAGAAGGCGCTGGATTAACAAACGTAGGGGTGTACCCATGAGTGAAATGACAACAGCCCATGTATTGGTGGAAGCACTGCCGTACATCAGGCGTTTTGCTGGCAAGACAGTAGTGGTGAAATACGGAGGTAACGCCCTTGCCAGTACCTCAGAGCACGACGCACTTGAATTATTTGCCCAGGACATTGTGCTGATGCACGCCGTTGGTATCCGTCCAGTAGTGGTGCACGGTGGCGGACCACAGATCAATGACATGCTCATCCAGTTAGGTATTCAGTCGAGCTTCAGCAACGGTCTTCGTGTCACTGATGCTGAAACCATGAAAGTCGTCAGCATGGTGCTCAATGGGCAAGTGAACCCGCAAATCGTTTCAGCAATCAATGTTCATGGCAATGTTGCTGTTGGTTTATCTGGCCAAGATGGTCGAACACTTCAGGTAGTTATGCGGGATCCAAAATTAGGTTTCGTCGGTGAGATCGAAAAAGTAAGGACTCATGTTATTGAAGGTTTGTTGGGCGACGGGTTGATACCAGTGTTGTCAACTGTGGGAGTCGACGCGCACGGTCAGGCTTTCAATATCAATGCAGATACAGCAGCTGGTGCCATCGCAGAAGCGTTGGGTGCAGAAAAGATTATTTATCTAACAGATATTGCTGGTCTACGACGTGATGTGAACGATGCGTCATCTTTGATACCGCGAATGACGACCACGCAGGCATCTCAACTAATGGCAGATGGAATTATCGCAGGTGGAATGATTCCCAAGATAGAGAGTTGTATTCAAGCGGTCAAAGGAGGAGTGCGTAGCGCTCACATCTTGGACGGAAGAATCGCTCATGTTCTTTTGCTTGAACTATTTACGGACCAAGGTATTGGCACAATGATCACAGGAGACCAGTAATGACTCATCAATTTTTGGAAAATGAAACAGCAAAAAAAGTGAATGCGGGTCACGACTATTGTCCTTTTATTCCTGTGTTCGGCTCACCTCCTGTGATGTTTGAAAAAGGAAAAGGAACTGAACTATGGGATGTAACGGGTAAGCGTTATCTCGACTTTCTAAGTGGAATAGCTGTTGTGTCTCTAGGCCATGCCAATCCGGTTGTGGCTCAAGCGATATCAGATCAAGCCAATACGCTCCTGCATGTTAGTAATTTTTTCGCTAACACGACTGCAACCAAAGCCGCGGTACAAATAAATGAACTCATGAGCGACGCAGGCGCTGGTTCAGGACAGGTGTTTTTTTGCAACTCTGGAGCCGAGGCCAACGAAGCCGCCATCAAACTTGCTCGTAAGTTTGGCGGGCGGGGACGCCATGCAATTATTTCTGCCTTCGGAAGTTTTCACGGACGCACACTTGGGGCTTTGGCTCTAACCGGTCAGCCTGCAAAGCATGAAATTTTTCAGCCAATGCCAGATGGTTTCCGGTACTGCGAATTTGGAGATATTGCGTCTCTTGAAGCGCTGATAGACCCAACAGTCGCAGCAGTCATGTTGGAAACGATTCAGGGTGAAGGTGGCGTGATCCAAGCGGATCCTCAATATACACAGGCGGTGCAGGCGTTGTGCAAGGAGCGCGGTTTGCTGCTCATTATCGACGAAGTACAGACAGGGTTTTGTCGAACAGGGAAATGGTTTGGTTTTGAGCATGCAGGTATCTCGCCTGATGCTGTCACCTTTGCTAAGGGGATGGGCAACGGCATGCCAGTGGGTGCGCTGTGGGCCCGTCGTGATATCGCAAGTGTGTTTGAACCAGGAGACCACGGTTCGACGTATAGCGGAACAGCTCTAGCAACAGCAGCCGTATTAGCAGTGATTTCTGAAATGAAACGGTTGGATGCTGCCGGCCTGGCTGTCAAGCAAGGTGCTCGTCTAACTCAGGGCCTCTCGAAACTATCCAAAATCGACCATGTTCGCGGTTCTGGATTGTTGCTTGGTGCACAGCTCGTAGCAGGCGTAGATACAAAAGATGTTGTACCTGTCTTGCTTGAGATGGGCCTTATTGTCAACGGTGTAAATGCCACAACAATCCGACTAGCGCCACCGCTTACTGTTTCTGATGCTGAAATTGATGAAGCCATCGAGATGATTGCGTCGGTCTTGTCATGAGTATTCGTCATCTATTAAATATCAGTGATCTTTCTGCGACTGAACTTCGGCATGTGCTTAATTTGTCAACGAACCACGGGACACCACTGTCGGGTTTAGGCGTCGCGCTTATTTTTGAAAAGCCATCGAACAGGACTCGTCATTCAATGGAAATGGCAGTTGTCCAACTAGGTGGCCATCCTGTGTACACCCGTGGCGAAGAGGTGGGCTTGGATGTGCGTGAATCTGTAGAAGATGTCACCAAAATTCTCGGTGGTTACCACGCAATCATTGCCGCACGAGTCTTTAAACATTCTTTCGTTGAACGAATGGCTGCTGTGTCGAGCGTGCCTGTCATCAACATGTTGAGCGACTGGTCGCATCCTCTCCAAGCACTGGCTGACGTTTTTACTATGGAAGAAAAAATCGGTTCGCTTTCTGGTAAGACAATTGCATGGGTGGGCGACTACAACAATGTCGCTAGATCACTTGGTGAAGCCGTGTGCTTGTTAGGTGGAGTTTTTTCTCTTGGGTGTCCCACTGATTACAGCGCAAGCAATATGGAGTTGGCGCGACTTGAAGCACTTGGCGGTTCTGTCACCCAGACGCAGGACCCGAATGCAGCTGTTCAAGGTGCCCATGTTGTGCATACCGATACATGGATTTCAATGGGTCAAGAAGAAGAATCCAGTGTTCGTCGCACGGTGTTTGGTGCGTTCATGGTGACAGAAGAGCTAATGGCCCAGGCTGATCCTGCAGCCTTTTTTATGCACTGTATGCCAGCACATCGTGGTGAGGAAGTATCTGCAGCAGTAATGGATGGGCCGCGCAGTCTTGTGATCACTCAGGGGCATCATCGAATGACTGCAGCTCGAGGTGCTTTGGCGTTTGTGATGGGTGGATGAGATGAGCAGTAAGCAACAAAGACAACAATTCATCATAAAATTGATCTCTCAACAGAATGTTGGTAGTCAAGACCAGCTTCAAGTGCTGCTAAAAAAGCAGAAAATTGAAGCCACTCAGGCCACTATTTCACGTGACTTAGAAGAACTAGGAGCGGTAAAAGTTCGCGTAGTTGGTGGAGACACCAAATATGCCATTGCAGAATATGCTCCGGCGCGTCCTGCCCCAACCGAGCAACTACGTCGTGTGATGGCCGAGTGGGTTGCCGAGGTTGAGTCGAGTGGCAGTCTTGTGGTTGTTCGTACGCCTCCTGGATGCGCTCACGTAGTGGCCTCTGCGCTAGATCGTAGTGGCCTGCTAGGGCTGCTCGGAACGGTTGCAGGCGACGACACGATTATTTGCGTTGCCTCTGAGTCAATCGGCGGCAAAGGTCTTGCTGCGAAGCTACGAAAATTGTCTGGAATCGCTGTTACAAAAAAAACTGCCTCAAAAACTCTGAAGAAAGGAGCCGCCCGTGGCTGACAAAGAAGTATCACGTGGGGCTGCACTATGGCATGGCAGATTCGAGACGTCTCCAGCGGATTCACTGATGGCCTACACAGAAAGCTTGTCGTTCGACCAGCGGTTATGGGCAGACGACATCACAGGATCATTGGCACATGTGGACATGTTGGCGTCCGTTGGCATTCTGAGTGCCGCCGATGGGTCCAGCATCGCTCAAGCACTAGAAGAGGTGCGGGCAGAATTTATTGCGGGCACCTTCGAATTTGTTCCGACGGATGAAGATATTCACACCGCAATTGAACGAAGAGTGACTCAAATTGCCGGCGAAGTGGGCGGGCGTTTGCACACAGGACGTAGTCGTAACGATCAGGTTGCAACAGCGTTGAGGTTGTGGTGCAAAAGAGAAGTTATGCACGTGTCGCGTTTGGTACACGACTTTGTAGTCACTCTTGAATCGCGCGCAGTCTTGGCAGATGCAGCGCAGCCCCCTGTACGCATGCCTGGCTATACGCATGTTCAGAGAGCACAAACGATTCTGTTGTCCCATCATTTGCGAGCACATGCTTGGGCATTGCTTCGCGACATAGATCGATTTGCCGACACCATGAAACGTATCGATGTTTCTCCTCTTGGTGCAGGTGCGCTTGCTGGTTCATCTTTGCCACTTGATCCGTATATGTCAGCAAAAACAATGGGATTCAGTGCGGTGTTTGCAAATTCGCTTGACGCTGTTTCAGACCGTGATTTTGTTGCAGAAATACTTTTTGATATTGCCTTGCTTGGTGTTCATCTGTCTCGTATTGGTGAAGAGTGGGTGTTGTGGACCAGCGAAGAATTTGGTTTTGCTGTGCTTGACGATGCCTATGCAACAGGATCTTCGATGCTTCCACAAAAGAAAAATGCAGACATCGCTGAATTGGCTCGTGGAAAAGCGGGAAGACTAATTGGCAACCTGACAGGACTACTTGCGATGTTGAAGGGTTTACCGTTGGCGTACAACAGAGATCTACAAGAGGACAAAGAACCTTTGTTTGACTCAGTCGACCAAATATCGCGGGCGTTGATAGCGCTCAATGGCATGGTGTCCACTGCAACGTTCAAGACAGACAGAATGGCTGCAGGTGCAGATGCTGAAGCTTTAGTAGCAACAGACCTTGCTGAATGGCTTGTGCAGCGTGGCATGCCCTTTAGAGATGCTCACGCAATTGTGGGAACGATTGTGCGTGACTCAATATCGTCTGGTAACTCAATGAAAAACATCGTGTCGACACATGATTCTTTCGGACCAGATGCAGTGTCATTGTTTGATTCTGGTGTTGGTGTTTCTCGAAGAACAACACCAGGCGCAGCTGGACCTAACGCCGCTATAGAACAAAAGAAAAGACTCGATGATGCAATCAAGCAAGCAGAAAAGAAATTGACATGAGCTACACCCATTCTTTACGAGTCCGTTATGGCGAATGCGATATGCAAAAAGTCGTATTCAACGCCAATTTTTGGGTGTATTGCGATGACGCAATTGACTTCTGGGTGCGAGGTGCACTAGCTATCGAGATGAAATCAGATCAAGAGTTCGTTGATATTGCCGCGATTAATTTTGATTTCATGTTGAAAAAAGCAGTCGGTACATGGGTAAAAGGTGTGGAGTATGGAGACACAGTTGACATGGTCTGTTCTGTGTCGCGGTGGGGAAATACATCATTCGATGTTGCTATAGATATGCAAGTCAAAGGTGAAACTCGTTTTGAAGCAGTTATTACCTATGTCAGTGTTGGTCTACAGTCGCGTGTTTCAGAACCAGTTCCAGAGATCGTGCGTCGCGCCCTTGATCGGCATATCTCCTAGAGTCACTTCCGGTGTTGGTCCTTAAAGCGAACTCATCGGGCACAGTTATCTAAGTCGACGGATGAGGTGATCAGGAAACGCTTCTAGTCCAGCAACCGTTGGTCCAAACAGTGCTGCAGCAATAGCCTCGGCACCATCCACCAGACGGGGACCAGGTCGCACGACCACAGCATCGGCATCAATGGCCCACACAGCGCAGTGCGGGGGGATTTGGCCCAAAATTGCTACAGCTTGGGCGCAGGCACCCTCGAGGCCGTATCCACACGGCGAGATGATGATGTGATCGGGATTGCTGGAGCGAATCTTTTCCCAGTCAGTTGGCACGGAGCTTTGCCCTGGAAGCCCAAGCACAGGATTGCCACCAGCGGCGCTGACAATATCGGGTACCCAGTGACCACCAACGAACGGCGGGTCAACCCATTCCAAAAGGAAAACACGGGGTCTCTCACGGTCACCGAGGTGGAGGGAGACCCGTTCTTGCAATGCGTCTAGCCGTGCCAGTAGCGACGCCACAAGTGCACGGCCCCTGTCTGGCACTCCTGCAGCATCGGCCACTGTTTGCACTGATTCAATGACTGCCAGCAGGTTTTGCGGATCAATTTGCAGAACTGTTGCCTGACAATTCAGACGTGCCATGGCCTCATCTACATTTCCACTTGGCACAGCGCACACACGACAAAGGTCTTGGCTCAAAATGAGATCGGGGTTGCAACGCAACAGGGCCGCGTCGTCCAATGAATACAGTTCGTCACCCGCTGCCAAACGCTGGCGTACTAGTTCATCTATTTCTAGGGGAGTGAGATGTTTGGTATCCATACCGCCGACAACAATTTCGCGGCCCTGTCGAGCTTCATGGGGATAGTTGCATTCAAAAGTGACACCAAACAATTGATCTGCCAACCCGAGGTCAAACACTATTTCTGTCGTTGAAGGCAACAAGCTAACGATACGCATTACAACAGATTAGTTGATCTGACGCGGTGTAGTCATGGGCGCAAGTGGATGCTTTTCGTTGTAACACAAAATCTTATTTGCTCGGTTGATGTTTAAAACTATCCGGAATCTTCCAGACGCCTCTTTCTCGGAATGCAGGAATCTTTTGTCGCCGAGCGGCATTGGACACGGCAGGCCCCGACAGAGAATGTTTTTTGGTGTAATCGGAAAGCCGAATAATAGTTTCGCCTTTCAGGTATGCAATTCGTTTGTGGAATGATTCGATAAGACCCAGTCCGAGAATGTTTTCCATCGTCTTGGTATTTTTGCGGTCGTTATAATCACCGAAAGATCGGTAGTAATCTACTTTCTCTCGATCTCTGACGATTACTCCCGGAAAACCAAGCCGCTGTAAATGGTAATTAATTAGGACACGACCAATGCGACCATTACCGTCGTTGAACGGATGGATGGTTTCGAAATCCAAATGAAACTTGGCGATTTTGTCCAGAAAATAAGAAAGGTGATCGCTTTTGTATGCGAGCAAAACATCATCGATCATGAGTTCGATGTGCTCCGGAGCAGGGGCGATGTGAGTGCCAACACGAACGTACTCACCTGTAGTGCGGAAACGGCCGGCGATGGCGTCATCGATAACCTCAATGAGCATTTGATGAAGCAAAAGAATGTTTTCTTTATTGATTTCTGTTTCCTGAGATTTGGTGCGGATATAACTGACTACACGAGCAAGATTTTTCGCTTCGAATACTTCGCGTACCGAAACATTGCGCGACACTTCCATGTCGAACAGAATTTTCTCGGTCTCCTTAAGAGTCAGGGTTGAATTTTCGATGGCATTGGAGTTATAGACCGCCTCTGGGGCTTCTGCTTCATCAATCATTAACAAAAGCGATTCCTTGCCTTTGGCTAGGTGGTCGTATTTTGTTTTCAGTTCCTGGATACGGTTTTTTGTTGGAATATTGGTCGCCATAGTGGGTCGTGTTTTCTAATATTGGTTAACGAGAAAAGATGTATAACCTGTGAATAGGGGTGATTAGGAGAGTCTATTCACCAAAAATCACATATTTTCTATAGCCACTTCAGTTGTTGGCCGTGAAAGCCAACTTGGGCGAGTGTGAAATGTTGAGGGTCAGAGGATATTCCAGTCCAGATATCCACTTGAAGATCTGCCACTGCACCTGCTGGTTCCATGCGAGCCCATAGCAATGGAGCATCAGGAGTTGCGCGCGCTCCTGCATTAGAGAGAGTAGATACGAATCGTTTTCGTACATCGGTGTGAAGGTATTGCCACACGATCGAATGAAACACCACAACAGGTTGTTCAAAAGTTAATGGCAACTGTGTTTCGATCCATTCGTCGGCTGACATGCAATCAATCGTGTATTTGTTCGCTAGCGCGATATCAATTGCGATGCGAGTGCGCCCAAATCGTTCAGACTGGTCTGGCCAAATGAAAGACAACAGTCGCGTTCTTTGCTCTTGTTGCCAAAGATCAATGGGGAAGGCATCCGTACCGCGGCGCTCCAAAACTCGTGCAGGACGCAATGCTAAAACTGGGGCAGTTATGAACCAATGTGCAGGAAATTGAACCGTTGACTTCGGATCGCCAAGAAAGCCTGAGCCAGTATCTGCGCAATAGGAATCAAAACTTAAGTTGAGGCCTGCGCTTGCACCGATTTCTAAATAGTCAAATTCATCCACGCCTACGCTTGGCAGCCAATTTGCTAATGCCAACAGCACGGTAGAGCGTCCCACTTCATTGGTTTGTACCTGCTCACACAGCCCTTGAGCGACCTCTTGCGGGTGTTGGCCACACGCTGAGATGAAATCATCCACAAATGACTCCGTCGGCGTTCCACCCACGCTTGGATAATGCTGGGCAGTTTGTGGTGCTGCGCCTTGTAGAACGAGACGATGAATCGTGCCAGCTAGCCGCAATGGTGTTGCTTCATGCAGAGGCCTAGCGCTTGCGTTGTGCAAGAGATGCCACATCTCGCCGTGTGATGCGTAATTGTGGGCAAGTCCCGTAAAGAGTTGCTGATACATCGTGGAGCCAAGCTGTGCGCTGGCATGAGCCTGATGATCAAGCGCATCCAGCATCGGATCCCGGGAAGCATCTTTTGCGCTGATATCCCAACAATAGGGCAGAGTGTCTTGCGTCTGGCGTGGCAACATAGACGTGTGACAACACCAGGCCTTCTCGCCCAGCTCTCTGCACGCGGATTACTCCACGACTCAACAGATGCTGTGGCGCTCGAATCTCGGCTCAGCAGTAGCCCTATTGGTGTGTATGTCGGGTTTGATCCAACTGCTGACTCCTTGCACGTTGGTCATTTACTTGGCCAACTGGTCTTGCGTCGCTTTCAAATGGCAGGGCATCGCGTATTCCCCCTTGCCGGCGGTGCCACAGGAATGGTGGGGGACCCATCTGGAAAAAATGAGGAACGCAATCTTCTTGACCGTGATGCTCTGGCCCACAATGTCGAAAGTATAAAAAAACAATTAGAACGTCTTCTTGATTTTTCTCCAGGAATAAATGCTGCAACTTTGGTTGACAATGCTGACTGGACAGTTTCGATGAGTGCCTTAGATTTTTTACGCGACGTTGGTAAACACATCACGGTGAATCAGATGATGGCTAAAGAATCTGTAAAAAATCGTTTGAATTCAGAAAACGGTTTGTCGTTCACAGAGTTCAGTTACATGTTGCTGCAAGCCAATGATTTTCGCCATTTATACGCGACACACAACGTAGAACTACAGATGGGCGGTTCTGATCAGTGGGGAAATATAACGGCTGGCATTGACTTAATTCGTAAAACAATGTCGAAGAGTGCCTTCGGGGCAACGTGGCCACTTGTGACTCGTAGTGACGGACAAAAGTTTGGCAAAACTGCAGATGGTGCTGTGTGGCTAGATGCTACACGTACATCGCCGTATCAATTCCGTCAGTTTTGGATGCAATTGACTGATACAGATGCCGTGCGTTATCTTCCGCAATTTTCTTTGTTGTCGTTAGAAGAAGTGAACTCTTTGGTTGCCAAGCATGCCGATGCGCCAGAGCGTCGTGTTGCTCAACGCAGCCTCGCTGAGGAACTCACAACGCTTGTGCATGGCGTGGATGCAGCACATGATGCCCAAAGTGCTGCTGACATTTTGTTTGGTGCAGATCCAACTGGTGCATCAGTAGAAGCACTGCTGGTGGTTGCTCGTGAAGTTCCATGCACAACTGTTTCGCGTGCTGATCTAGACGATGTGTTCGGGCTCCTGTCGCGAAGCGGATTAGTCGGGTCCACGAGCCAAGCACGCCAAGCTGTGCAGCAAAAAGGCATTCGAGTTAACGGGTTTGTCCTAGAGGAGGCTCAAACCCTTTCCAGTCATGGGATTCTGCATGAACGGTGGGTGCTCGTGCGTAGGGGCAAAACCTCTTATCACCTGTTTCAATTCGAATAAACTCTCTAGTTATCCCCAGAAACAGCCCTGAAATAAAACTCTGAAACCCCTGTTGCGAAAGGGTTCTAGTCCCGTTAGCATGGTCACTCGCCCCACTAATGCGTATGCGTTTTTGGGGGTCGGCATCACTGCTTGTTACAAGTACATGTCGTGAGCTATTGCTCCTTGAAAACAGAAGAGAAGACTGAACAACAGTGCGGGCAACAACTGCGACTTCGGTCGTTGAAGTTGCCCAAGTCAATTCGGGATGGATTCCCATCCATCCCAACAAAAAACAATAAGTTAGGAACTCGTGCTTTGGGGTTATTCCCCCCGAGCACGACGGACTTTCCAGAATTTTTCCACTTCGGTGGAATGTTCTTGATGGAGAGTTTGATCCTGGCTCAGGACGAACGCTGGCGGCGTGCTTAACACATGCAAGTCGAACGGGGTCCACGCAGTAGCAATACTGCCGAAGACCTAGTGGCGAACGGGTGAGGAACACGTGAGAAACCTGCCCTGGACTTTGGGATAACAGTTGGAAACGACTGCTAATACCGAATGCCGTTACCGAGTGGCATCACTTGGTAACGAAAGAATTTCGGTCCAGGAGGGTCTCGCGGCCTATCAGCTTGTTGGTGGGGTAATGGCCTACCAAGGCTACGACGGGTAGCTGGTCTGAGAGGATGATCAGCCACACTGGGACTGAGATACGGCCCAGACTCCTACGGGAGGCAGCAGTGGGGAATCTTGCGCAATGGACGCAAGTCTGACGCAGCAACGCCGCGTGCGGGAAGAAGGCCTTCGGGTTGTAAACCGCTTTCAGCAGGGACGAAAATGACGGTACCTGCAGAAGAAGGTGCGGCCAACTATGTGCCAGCAGCCGCGGTAATACATAGGCACCAAGCGTTGTCCGGATTTATTGGGCGTAAAGAGCTCGTAGGCGGTTCAGTAAGTCGGGTGTGAAAACTCTGGGCTCAACCCAGAGCCTGCATCCGAAACTGCTGTGACTAGAGTTTGGTAGGGGAGCGGGGAATTCCTGGTGTAGCGGTGAAATGCGCAGATATCAGGAGGAACACCGGTGGCGAAAGCGCCGCTCTGGGCCAATACTGACGCTGAGGAGCGAAAGCGTGGGTAGCAAACAGGATTAGATACCCTGGTAGTCCACGCCGTAAACGATGGGCACTAGGTGTGGGTTTCAACTAACGAAATCCGTGCCGTCGCTAACGCATTAAGTGCCCCGCCTGGGGAGTACGGTCGCAAGACTAAAACTCAAAGGAATTGACGGGGGCCCGCACAAGCAGCGGAGCGTGTTGCTTAATTCGATGTTACGCGAAGAACCTTACCTAGGTTAAATCATTGGGAAAAGCCACAGAGATGTGGTGTCCTTCGGGGCTCAATGAAGGTGGTGCATGGCTGTCGTCAGCTCGTGTCGTGAGATGTTGGGTTAAGTCCCGCAACGAGCGCAACCCTTATCCTATGTTGCCAGCACGTAATGGTGGGGACTCGTAGGAGACTGCCGGGGTCAACTCGGAGGAAGGTGGGGATGACGTCAAGTCATCATGCCCCTTATGTCTAGGGCTGCAAACACGCTACAATGGCCGGTACAAAGGGCTGCGAAACCGTGAGGTTTAGCGAATCCCATAAAGCCGGTCTCAGTTCGGATTGAAGGCTGCAACTCGCCTTCATGAAGCTGGAGTTGCTAGTAATCCCGGATCAGCACGCCGGGGTGAATACGTTCCCGGGCCTTGTACACACCGCCCGTCACACCACGAAAGTTGGCAACACCCGAAGCCGGTGGCCTAACCGCAAGGAAGGAGCCGTCGAAGGTGGGGTCGGCGATTGGGGTGAAGTCGTAACAAGGTGACCGTACCGGAAGGTGCGGTCGGATCACCTCCTTTCTAAGGAGTGTCTTCCAGATCGTTTCATGACACATTTTGTGTTGTGGCGTGATGGACACACCTGTTAGTGCACTGTCGTGTCAGTCTGAAATGTTCATTGGTAGAGGCCTAGCTTCCCAGTGTTCACGTAGGTCTGACGTAGTCTTCTCTTCTGTTTTGAGGGAGTATTCCCTCATATGAACACCATGTCGGTGTTCCTCTGAAGCACGGTAATAAGTGCCGGATCTGCAGCTTGCTGCAAGGTCCCCTTGTTACTGGCCCCTTGAGAACTGCAGAGCAAGCACGAGCATCTTTGATTTTTAAAGCTACAAAGAGCCAACGGTGGATGCCTTGGCACCAAGAACCGATGAAGGACGTGGGCGACTGCGAAAAGCCACGGGTAGCTGTCTACCTAGCGTTGATCCGTGGATATCCGAATGGGGCAACCCAGCACTCGTTATGGAGTGTTACTCCTGCCTGAAAAAATAGGGCAGGTAGAGGGAACCAGGGGAATTGAAACATCTCAGTACCCTGAGGAAAGGAAAGAAAACTCGACTCCCTGAGTAGCGGCGAGCGAAAAGGGAAGAGGCTAAACCGTGTTGGTGTTAAATCCTGATGGAGTTGCCAACACGGGGTCGCGGGACGTCTAGCTCGGACATCAGAACGAGCACAGAGTTACCAAATTGCTGCGTAGTAGAACGATCTGGAAAGATCGGCCATAGTGGGTAATAGCCCCGTATACGAAACGCACGCAATCTCTGAGACCAATCCCAAGTAACGCCGAAACCGAGCAAGTCGGCGTGAATCTGTGGGGACCACCCCATAAGCCTAAGTATTCCTTGGTGACCGATAGTGAACTAGTACCGTGAGGGAAAGGTGAAAAGTACCCCGGGAGGGGAGTGAAATAGTACCTGAAACCGTTGGTTTACAAACAGTCAGAGTGTCGCCATGATTTATCATGGTCACGATGGCGTGCCTTTTGAAGAATGAGCCTGCGAGTTACGGTACGTGGCAAGGTTAACCCGAGAGGGGAAGCCGGAGCGAAAGCGAGTCTGAATAGGGCGTGTAGTCGCGTGCTGTAGACCCGAAGCGAAGTGATCTATCCATGGGCAGGTTGAAGCGGGGGTAAGACCCCGTGGAGGACCGAACCCACGTCAGTTGAAAATGGCGGGGATGACCTGTGGATAGGGGTGAAAGGCCAATCAAACTTCGCGATAGCTGGTTCTCCTCGAAATGCATTTAGGTGCAGCGTCGCGTGTTCAGTACCGGAGGTAGAGCACTGGATGGGCTAGGGGTCCTACAAGATTACCGAACCCAGCCAAACTCCGAATGCCGGTACTCCAGAGCGCGGCAGTGAGACCACGGGGGATAAGCTTCGTTGGTCGAAAGGGAAACAGCCCAGATCATCAGCTAAGGCCCCTAATTCTGTACTAAGTGGAAAACGATGTGAAATTGCATAGACAGCCAGGAGGTTGGCTCAGAAGCAGCCACCCTTTAAAGAGTGCGTAATAGCTCACTGGTCGAGTGATTTTGCGCGGACAATTCAACGGGGCTCAAGTACAGAGCCGAAGCTATGGGATTCATGAATAATGGATCGGTAGAGGAGCGTTGATGGTGCATTGAAGCGGCGGGATGACCCGACGTGGAGTGCCATCAAGTGAGAATGCAGGCATGAGTAGCGAGAGAGGGGTGAGAAACCCCTCCGCCGTAAATCCAAGGTTTCCTGGGGAAGGCTAATCCTCCCAGGGTAAGTCGGGAGCTAAGGCGAGGCCGCAAGGCGTAGTCGATGCACAACTGGTTGATATTCCAGTACCGCCGTAATCGCGTCAAGCCCAATATTGGTGACGTGGGGGCTGCCTTCGGGCGAACCCACCTAGCTGGTGGAGGGTAGCTGATGGAGGACGCAGAAAGATAGGTGAACCGGAGCGATGGTAGTCTCCGGGTAAGTGCGTAGGCCGGTCCGATGAAAGTTTGACCACAAAGGCTGAGACACGATGCCGAGTCGTTTAGACGAAGTCACTAATTCTACACTGCCAAGAAAAGTCCAGCAGCGAGTTATTACGGCGCCCGTACCCCAAACCGACACAGGTGGATGAGTAGAGAATACTAAGGCGATCGGGAGAACTATGGTTAAGGAACTCGGCAAATTACCTCCGTAACTTCGGGAGAAGGAGGACCCAATTAGGGTGGAGGACTATACGTCCCGAGCCTGAATGGGTGGCACAGACCAGGGGGTAGCGACTGTTTACCAAAAACACAGCAGCGTGCGAAGCCGCAAGGCGCTGTATACGCTGTGACGCCTGCCCAATGCTGGAAGGTTACGGGGAACGGTTAGCCGCAAGGCGAAGCTGTGAACCTAAGCCCCAGTGAATGGCGGCCGTAACTATAACGGTCCTAAGGTAGCGAAATTCCTTGTCGGGTAAGTTCCGACCTGCACGAATGGCGTAACGACTTCCCCACTGTCTCAACCATAGACCCGGCGAAATTGAAGTACGAGTAAAGATGCTCGTTAGCTGCGGAAGGACGAAAAGACCCCGTGGACCTTTACTATAACTTGATGTTGAGATTTGACCTGCACTGTGTAGGATAGGTGGGAGACTGTGAAGCAGGTGCGCCAGCACTTGTGGAGTCAATCTTGAAATACCACCCTGTGTATGTCGGGTCTCTAACCTGGGTCCATTATCTGGATCAGGAACAGCGTCAGGCGGGTAGTTTGACTGGGGCGGTCGCCTCCTAAATTGTAACGGAGGCGCCCAAAGGTTCCCTCAGGCTGGTTGGCAATCAGCCGTCGAGTGTAATGACACAAGGGAGCTTGACTGCGAGACTGACAAGTCGAGCAGGTACGAAAGTAGGGCATAGTGACCCGGCCATTGCGTGTGGAAGCGTGGTCGCTCAACGGATAAAAGGTACCCCGGGGATAACAGGCTAATCTTCCCCAAGAGTCCATATCGACGGGAAGGTTTGGCACCTCGATGTCGGCTCATC
>Ga0209702_10001083_pt1 | contig 54598 bp, 54 predicted proteins | sample FRY01_FD_187210 | JGI IMG/M metagenome (GOLD analysis project Ga0209702, IMG submission 187210) | Freshwater microbial communities from Lake Fryxell liftoff mats and glacier meltwater in Antarctica - FRY-01 (SPAdes) (version 2) | ecosystem: Environmental > Aquatic > Freshwater > Ice > Glacier...
TGGCGATCGAAGAGCGCCATATCGTGCTCACCGGCAAGCTGCCCCAGCGCTGGTAAGGCCCCCAACCCTGGCTTCGCCAGGCCCCCCGAGGGGGTGCGAGGAAACTTGGGAGCGGCCCGGCGTTTCCTCATGAGGCCCGCCGCGGCAGCGCCGTTTGGTGCATGCGTCACAAATCCAGCCGGTCAGGTTCACATCCCACGCAGCCGGGTTTTTCATAACCTGAGTCCGACGCACTGACCAAGGATCGCCATCGCGACCCCGGTGCGGCAACAGGGGGAGAAAAACATGGCCTACGCAGAACACGATGCGGCACATCCGCCGTCGTCCGACAACACACGCCAGTCTTCGCAAACCTTTGACCTGTCCGAGCTGCGCCTGCTGCGCCAGACGCTGAATCTGGTCGACTACGGCCTGGTGGTGCTCGACGCCGACACCGGCGCGGTGCAGTTCGCCAACGCGCAAGGGCAGGTTGCCCTGCAGGCGCCGTCCACGGGCGATGGGGGCGCGCGCCCCTGCCATGGCCTGCGCGTGTTGCACGGGCGCGTCATCGGCTACCGTCCGGCGGACACCGAGCTGCTGCGTCGCGCGCTCGAGCGCACCAAGTCCGGCCTGCGCGACTTCCTGTGCCTGGGCGATGCCGGCCAGGACGCCGCGGTGGCGGTGTTGCCCCTGGGCGCACAGCGTCCGCCTGCCGAGCCGCGGTTCCGCACCAGCCTGGGGTCGGCCGTGCCAGAGAGTTACGCGCTGCTGGTGTTTGCCAAGCAGCATCTGTGTGACGACTCGACGATGGCGCTGTTTGCGCGTGAGCGCGGACTCACCAGCGCCGAAGGCCAGGTGTTGGCCCAGGTCTGCAAAGGTTTGCGACCGGCGCAGATTGCCACCAACCACGGCGTGCGCATCTCCACCGTGCGCACCCAGTTGCGCAGCATCCGCATGAAGACCTGCAGCGAGACCATCCGAGTGCTGGTGCAGAAAGTCTCGGTCCTGCCGCCGATGGCGCGTTATCTGCCCGGGCAATTGCAGACGTAAAAAAAGGGCCCGGTGGGCCCTTGGATACGCAACGCGCGCCGGACCGGCGCGTGCCGACTATCAGTACTGCAACGCAGCCCACATTTCCTGATCGCGCTCGGCCGTCCAGATACGCGGGTTCTTGATGCCCTTGGCTTCGTCGAACGCACGGCTGACGTCAAACGGCAGGCAATGTTCGTAGATGAACACCTGCCCGAAAACCGGGTCCATGCTCTTGCGCGTGTGGGCCATGGCCGTCTTGAGGTCCATGTCGGCTGCCGCAGCCTCCTTGCCACAACGAAACAGGGTCTCGACCCACAACTTGGTGTAGTCGAGCGCCTTGTTCACGTCGAGCGCGCCTTTCATGGCTTCACCTCGGCCCGGCACGATGGCCTCGGCATTCAGTGCGCGCAAGACTTCGAGCGTGGCCGGCCACTCCTGCAACTGGGCGTCGCCGGTATAAACGCCGGCCTGGTACTCGACCAGATCACCGCTGAACAACACCTTTTCGGCGCCAACCCAGGCGATCGTGTCACCGCGCGTGTGGCCCGGACCCGGATGCCAGATATCCACCGTCACACCGCCGAGATCCACTGTCAGCTTGCCGGGCACCTCTCCCCGGGTCGGGTCGCCACCACCGACCACCAGTGTCGGCCAGGTCAGGCCCGGCACCGACCCGGCATTGCGGAACAAGCGCGGGAAGCGCTCCATTTCGCTCTTCATGTCCTGCGCGCCGCGCTCGTGGATCAGCTCCAACGTGCCCTGGCTGGCGATGATCTCGGTGGCGCCCTCGGCAACGTAGGCGCTGGCGCCCAGCACACGCACCGCGTGGTAATGCGTCAGCAATACATATTTGATGGGTTTGTCGCTGATGGCACGGATGCGCGCGATCAGGTCCTGCGCCATGGCCGGCGTGGCGGTAGCGTCGCTGACCATGATGAATTTGTCACCGATGATCACGCCGGAATTCGGATCGCCTTCTGCGGTATAGGCCCAGCAATGGGCGCTGAGCTGCTCGAATGTGATCTTCTTGTCGTCCAGGTCGGCTTGGGACGCGAAAGCCTTGGTGTTGCTGGCTGGGGCTGCGGACATATGGGGCTCCTGTTGAATCCGGGGATTTTAACTATTCGTAATTGATTACGCATAGTTGAACTACTTTGTCCCAATACGCATGGTGCCATGGTTACGGCGAATCGCACTTGCGCAACGTTGCGCTGACACGCCAGCTAACTGGCCTTGACGCCACGCAGGGAGCCGGCCTTGTATAAAAAATAAGCCGCCGCGCAATGGAGCGCTGCGCCAGCCGCCGGGTTTTAGGGACGCGTCACTCCTTGCGGAAGTCGTCGTGGCAGGCCTTGCAGCTGCCGCCGGTGGCGCCGACCTGGGCCTTGATGGCATCGAGATTGCCGCCCTTGGTGACCATTGCCAGCTTGGTCATCTCACCCTGCATCTTTTCTGCAGCCGCATTGAATTTGGCGCGCTCGCTCCAGATTTCCGGCCGGGCCTTGGTGTCACCCTTGTCGGTGCCTTCGCCGAATGCCGCATAAGGCAGCTTGGACATGGTCTCGGCGATTGCGGCATTGCTGGCGGCGGCAGCCGCATCGAACGGGATGCGCCCGTTGGCCATGGCAGCCACACGTCCAAAATGGGTTCCCATGACCGACAGCGCCGACTTGCGGTACTTGATCGCGTCTTCCGGTTTTGCGAACTGGGCATGAGCCGAGAGGGCCAAGGTGCTGGTGACAGCGGCAAGAACGAGGGATGCGACAAATTTCATGTGAACTCCTGAAAAAAAGGGTCAGCCGACGCGTAAGAAGTACCCAATAGGCTGGTGATGGACGCATGCCGGTGCGAAAAGTTCACGCGCTGGCACAGCATCAGGGAAAACACCAAGATCCACGGGCCATTGAATTGCCACGTGCCGTCGCCTGTCAGGAACTGGCGAAAGCCTTGGCCTCTTCGCACATGGGATCGAGGTCGCCCAGCGACGCAATCACCTCGTCCAGCGTGCCCCCGAGTCGCTTGGCAATGGCCGGCGGAAGTTCTTCGACCTTGGGATTTCCACCCGAACCAAACTTGAGTTTCTTGCTGATCTGGTTGGCTGCGAAAACACAGGCGATCATTTCGGTGTCGAGCAGGTTGTCACCGAACTGGTGGCGGATCGTCTCCACCAGCGGCGCGGCAAAACGCCATTTTTCGACCAGCATCGCACCCACCACCGCGTGGTCGGTGCCGATGATCTCGCGCAAGGCCAGATGCAAGGAGGTCTGGGACCACTCACTCATCATCAGCGCCTCGCGGAACTCCTTCGGCATGTACTGGGCAAACACCACCTTGCCAAAGTCATGCAGCAAGCCGGCAATGAAGCAATCGGTCGGATCGACATTGCCGACCCGAGGTGCCAGCATCTTGGCGATGTTGGCGGTGGTCAGCGAATGCAGCAGATATTCCTGGGCATCGAATCCGGCCAGACTCTCCTTGGGCAGCATGCCGATGGCGGCAATGCTCAGTGCCAGGTTTTTCAGGCTGTTAAAGCCCATATAGACCACGGCATGGTTGATCGACGTGATCTGCTTGGGCAGGCTGTAATACGCCGAGTTCACGACACGCAATATCTTCACCGTGACCACCGGATCATGATCGATGACGCGCACCAGATCCTTGGGCGCGCAATTCACATCGCGGGTAAGTCGCAGGATCTGCTGAACACTGCGCGGAAACGCGGGCATGCGGTCCACTGCCGCTGCAAGCTTCTGGGAAAGTTCTGGGGTCATGGGCAAACGAGATCGGTCAGGCCCCTATTCTGGCAGCTTGATTGCGGCTTTGGTCTGCACAAGCCGCCTCGGCGGCCACTGCGGGCCGCACTCCGTCAATAATTCACTGGCGTGCGGCCACCCTGGGCCGCCTCTTTCAATGCACGCGTGATGATGCCGGTGCTCACGGTGGCGAAATAGCGTGCGCCCCAGGCGGCGTATTTTTCCTCGTCCTGTGCCGTCAGCGCCAGGATGCCCGGGCATTTTCCGGCGGCCGCAACTGCACGCAAGGTCTGCTCGATCGCGGCCTGCACCGGCGCCGCGTCCCAGTTGCTTTCATAACCCATAGCATGGGCCAGATCGTTGGGGCCGATGAAAACCCCATCCACGCCGTCGACCGCTGCAATCTCGGCTGCGTTGGCCACACCTTGCGGGGTTTCGATCATGACGACCAGCGCAATACCTTGGTTGCTGCGCTTCGAATGCGCGGCACCGCCAAAGGCACCATAACCGGCCGCCCGCGTCGAGAAAGCGCTGCCGCGCTGACCGCTGAGCCCGGCCGCGCCTGCGGCCAACGGGTACTTCACGCGTTGTACCAGCGCAGCCGCATGGGCAGCCGTACTCACCATCGGAATCTGCAAGCCGCCAGCCCCGATATCCAGCGACCGCGCGATGTCATGCTCCAGACAACGCACCAGCGTCGGCAGGTTGCTGGCACGGGCGGCGCGCAACATGTTTTCGGTGGTCTGCAGGTCGGCGCTTCCATGTTCGTTGTCGATCACCAGGAAGTCGAAGCCTGCGTAAGCACACATCTCGACGATGGCGGGCGACGGCAGGCCATTGAAGATGCCGCGCAGGCGCTCGCCACTGCGCAGCATCGCGGGCAAGCGATCGTCAAGGGGGAACTGTGCCGGGTTCATGGTGTCCTGTTCCAAAGTTCGTCGCTGGCCATGCGCGCACCTTCGGCCATGCTGGCCAGTTTGGCAAAACAGATCGGGGGATGAATCGCGCCAAAACCTGCGAAGGTGCCAAAGCCGCAGTCGGTCGCCGCCATCACGCGGTCCCGGCCCACGATATTCGCATACGTGAGCAGGCGCTGCGCGATCAGGCGCGGGTGCTCAATGAAGTTGTTCACGCTGTCGAGCACGCCGGGGGCCAGTATCTTGTCGTCCGGGATACGCTTTTCGCGGGCCGCCTGAGCCCATACCTCCCACTCATGCGCATGGCGTGGGTTGGCACCTTCGAACAACACGGTCGAGGGCTTGGCCTTGAGCACCACATCGATGATCTTGCGCATCTCGATGTCGCGGTGGTGCGGGCCTTCGTAGTTGCCCCAGCACACATGCATGCGCACCCGCGCGGCGGGCACATTGCGCAAGGCATGGTTGAGCGCCTCCACCTGCAAATTGGCATTGCGCAGGAACTCGGCATCGTCGACGTCGCGAAACTTGATGTGCCGCCCCATGGCCAGGTCGGGCGCGTCGATCTGCAGATCCAGTCCGGCCGCAACGATGGTCTCGTACTCGGTGGTCATCGCGTCGGCCAGTGCCTGCAGGTACAGCTCGGTGCTGGCGTAGTACTTGTTGGGCTGAAACACCGCGATCACGCCCGGCGAGGCGCTGTTCATGAAGGCGCGCAGCGGCGCCTGCCCCGGCGCTGCCGCCTTGGCGCAGGCGGCCTTCAGGTTGTCGATATCCTGGTGCAGACCGGACAAGTCCTTTACCGCGATCGGTCCGGTGCAGATTGGCCGGTGGTACTTGGGTGTGGCGCCCAGCTTGGCCAGACGCTCCTTGAAGTCCGGAAAATCGTCCAGGTCCAGCGGCACGGCGCGAGGCATCTCGCCCAGCTCGAAGCCGGTCAAGCGGTGCCGGATATAGGTAGCGTACGAAATTTTGCTCATCTCGCCGTCGCTGACCACATCAACGTGGGCCTGCGCCTGGCGTGCCACCACGGCGTCGACCTCGGCCTGCATCACCGCGTCAAACTGCGCGGCGTCGTAATTCAGGCCACTGTCTTGTGCGAACAATTGCGTCACCACACGTTCGGGTCGCGGCAGGCTACCTACATGGGTGGTCAGGATGCGGTCGGTCATGGAATTTCTCCTCAGGGTGTCCCGGTGGCGGGATAGGCCGGGTTCAGCGTTGCGAACGGTCGACGAAATTTTTCGGCGCCAGGTAGCCGTTGGCGTCAATGGCACGGTTCAGCTGGCCCGCGGCCTGCACCACTGCGTCATCCCAGACCAGGTTCTTGCGATGGTCGCCCGGCGTCATCACCAGCATGACCGCTTCATTCGACCCGGTGTTGCGATAACTGCGCCAGGTATCGGCCGGCATGGCGAAACTGTCCCAGCCCTGATCGGTGCCTTTGGCGGTGATTGCCACCGGCGATTGCGCGCTGTCCACGGTGATGTCGATCTGACCGCGGTAAACCACCAGCACCTGTTTGTCCGCCAGCTTGTGGCGCGACATGCTGCCGCCCGCCGGCAAACGCAACCACTCGATCGAGAAGCCATGGGCGTTTTGCACCGGCGCCAGATGATTGCGGTCCTGCGACATGCCCAGGCCGATCACCGGCGCGAGCTGGCCGCCACACCCTGGCATGGCACTGTCAAGCAAGGCGTCGGCCGACCAGTCCAGGTCAGCGTAACGCACACAGCGTCGCGCCATCTGCTCGGGGCTCCACTTGCGCAGCGCATCGATCTCACCCGGTGTCATCGGCTGCAGGCGCTTGTCGTCATCGTTCCACTTCTGGCCCTCCTGCTGCTCGTCGATGATGCGGTAGTCCTCGGTCAGGTGCACACCCTGCTGGCGCGCCGCCTCCAGAGTCCACGGGCCCCACAGGATGCCGCCGGTATCGTCGCGCCCCAGGCCAGTGAACATAAAGGCATCGTCCGGTCCCAGGCTCTGGAAACCCCGATAGATCCAGGTTGGCACCGTGAAGATGTCGCCCTCGCCGATCTCGGCCTTGAGCGGTTCGGGATCGAAACCCCAATGCATCTGCCAGCGCCCCTTGGTGCAGATGAACACCTCGGCGGTGAAATGCATGTGCGGCGGATTCGTCGTGCCCGCGGGCATCGACACACCACCTACCTGAAAACCGTGCTTCTCACGCAGGCTGACCGGCTGGTTCGGGTTCTGCGAGACGCCGGGGCCGATCAAGGCGTAGTTCTTCTTAGGTCCGCATCCCGGAATGCGGTAGTCAATGAAAGCCTCTGTGCTGTAGCGCAGACCGTCAAACGGAATGAAACGGGCGCGGATCTGTTCTTCGGTGAGCATGGTTTCCTCTTTGGCTATCGTCAAGAAATGTCAGGATGGGTTGCCGGTCGCATCCGGCGCACGCGTGGCAGTGATACCGGGCCTGCGGGGTTCGACCGCGGGTCGCGCAATCCAGTGGCACAAGGCGTCGCACAAGTGCGCCGACGCCTCCAGCGGCACGAAGTGACCAACCCTTGCCAGCTCCAGCCATTGGGCCAGCGGCTGGGCTTGCAGCATGGCGCGCTGCATCGCCGGTGTGCACAAACGGTCCTTGGCGCCACTGACCAGCAGCAGCGGTCCGTCAAATTTCGCCAGATCGGCACGCCCGTCCGGCCGCGATGCGACCCAGTCGAACGCGGCAAAGGCCGCTGCCCTGCCGGTGCGCATGGCCATGTCATGGACCAGGGGCGCGTGGCGCCGACGCTGTTGCGCATGGTGAAAGTAGTCGGGCTTGACATGGCGAACCACCGCAGCGGGTCCGTGGATACGCCACATGCGCCGCAACCAGGCACTCTTGCGTTGGCCGGCATGGCTGGCGCCCTGGGCATTGCTGGCCACCAGGGCCAGGCGCTCGATACGCCCGGGAGCCTGGCGCAACAGTTCCAGGGCCCACAGACCGCCGAGCGAAAAACCGACAACAGAAAATCTCTCGGGCAAACGGGCCAACAACTGCGTCGCGCAGTTTCGGCCAGGCGACAGCTCGCTGTAGCTGACCATGTGGACGTCGGCCAGGCCCTGCAATGCGCGCTTTTGCCTCGCAAAAATACGCGCATCGCACAAAGTGCCTGGAATCATGACGACCGTGGGCAAGGCAGGCATCGGGGGGTATTCAGCAGAGATTCGCATGCCGCGCATACGCATGCAACACAAGAACAGGCAAACGAACGGATTTTTGGAATCGCATCATATCGACGATTGCATTCGAATGCAATTCAATTATGCATTGGGTGAACGCGGGTCTTGGGCCAACAACCTGATGCGGTCGCGACACGGCGGCCAAGCAAACCGGCACGACGCCGCCGCCGCGCCGGCGCCGGCCGGAGCGCATCCCGTATGCTTGTCCCCCATGCCAGCCAAAAAGCCGCCTACGAGCGACGCCCCCAACTTCGGCAGTGCCACCTCTTATGACGTGGCGCGTCTGGCCGGCGTGTCCCAGTCCGCGGTGTCGCGCTGCTTCATGCCCCATGCGTCGATCTCCGAGAAGACCCGCGCCAAGGTGCTCGCCGCCGCCGCGCAGCTGCGTTACGCGCCAAATGCCATTGCCCGTTCGCTCATCACCCGGCGCTCGAACATCATTGCAGTGCTGATCACCGAAACCACCAGCCGGGTCACGCCGGAGATCCTGTTCGAGCTCAATGTGGCATTGCTGCGCCAGAGCCTGCACCTGCTGCTGTTCTCGATCACCCAGGAAATGGGTCACGAGGACATCATCGGCGAGGTGCTGCGCTACAAGGTCGACGGCGTGATCTCGTGCACCAGCCTGCCCGAGGCGCAGATCCATCGCTGCAACGAACGCGGCGTGCCGGTGGTGTTGTACAACCGCACGGCGCCCGGCCTCAACGCCTGTAGCGTCAGCTGCGACCACGCCAGTGCCAACCGGGATATCGCCGATCGCCTGTACCGCAGCGGACATCGGCATTTCGCCTTCATCTCCGGTGCGGCGACGGCGCCGGTGTCGATCCAGCGCGAACGCGGGCTGGTGCAAAGGCTGCAGGAACTCGGCGTGGGCGGGATCGAAACGGCCGAAGGCGACTTCGGCTACCAATCGGGCCATGATGCGATGGTCGCGCTGATGGGTCGGGGCGTTCGCCTGGATGCAGTGGTCTGCGCCAATGACGACATGGCATTCGGCGCGATGGACGCGGCGCGCTACACGCTGGCTATGCAGGTGCCGCGCGATATTTCCATCGTCGGCTTCGACGACGTGGCCAGCGCTGCACGCGCGCCCTACCAGCTCACGACGATTCGCCAGCCGGTGGTGGACATGGCATGCGCTGCAGTGGCCATGCTGACCGAACGCATCGAGAACCGGGACATGGCGCCGGTGACCAGCCTGCTTCCCGGCACCCTGATGCTGCGCCAATCGGCACGGATCACCGGCGCCTGACACGGGTTCAGGCCAGGCGCAGATTGCGCGCCTTGTTGAATTCGCGCATACGCGCCAACACATCGACGCCGATTTGCCGGTACACGTGCAGCAGGTCGACCAGGACCCAGTTTTCGCGGATCAGGCCGTTCTCGCAACGCCAGAAATCCAGGCTGCGCATGGTGATCTTCTGCCCGGAAGGCGCAATCCCCATCCAACCATCGCCGGAGATCGTCGCCGACATACCGGGCCAGGCGGTGAAGCCCACATAGTCGCCATCGGCGAAAAAATTGCCCTTGCCTCCGGTGCCGCGACGATCGGGCATGCCGTTCAAAAATGGGATCTGGTGCCAGTTGCGAAAACCAGTTGTGCCGCGCCCGGTACCGATGCCCGACGGGCCATACCAGCTGAATCGTGGATGCCAGTACTTTTCCAGTTCCATCGCCGCAACGCCACCGGTGGCGAATTTCGCCAGTCCGGCCAGCATGTCCTGCACCAATTGGCGGCTGGACATCGCACGGGCCTCGTCCCTCGGCCCCGCCACCACACCGTCCTGCGTGGCCGGACCTGGCACATGCCACTCGCGCCCCAGGCTGGGCGCCATCGGCCAGGCTCCGGCCTGCATCATCAGCTCGGGGATGTCCCACAGCGCCTGCATCTCGACGACCTTGCCTTCTTCCATGCGATAGAACTCATGAAGGCGCATGCTGACCTGATGCCCGGTCGGCGGGATGTCCATCCAGGCACGCATGAACGTGCCGGTGTAGTAGCCGCAACAACCGACCCAGTCACCCTGCAATGCGCCCGGTCCGGCCATGACGATGGTGTCGCGTCGCTCCAGATCGGGAATCGCCTGCTGCAAGGGCGCGAAAGCGTCACGGTACAGGCCTTGGGGGCCATCCAGGTCTTCAAATGGCGTTGCCAGATGCACCACGGCATGCGGGCTGAAAACGGCGGCCAGCGCCGCGCGAACCAGCTCCGGCTCGTAGTTGTACAAGGCCTGTCGCAGTGGCGCCAGCGCTGCCTTGTTGCGGTTGTGAATATCCTGCGTCATCGGAGCCATCACCCTTTCACCGCGCCCTGGGTCAGGCCGCCCACAATCTGCTTCTGGAACACGATGACCAGGATGATCAGCGGAATCGTGATGCTCACAGCACCGGCCACGCCTTGCATCAGGAAGGCTTCGGTCTCGGCCGTGATGGCATTGGCGATCGCCGCCGGCATCGTCATCTTGTCGCCACTGGTCAGTGCCGAACTGAGCAGGAAGTCGTTGTAGGCCAGCAGGAAACTGAACAGGCCGGTGGTCACGACGCCCGGCCACATCACCGGAATGATGACGCGCCGGAACGCCTGGAACCGGGTGCAGCCGTCCACCTGCGCAGCTTCATCGAGTTCGATCGGGATGTTGACGAAAAATGAGCGCAGCATCCAGATCGTGAACGGCTGGTTGATCGCCACCAGCACGAAGATCAGCGTGAAATAGGTGTTGCGGATGCCCAGCGTGTCGAAGATCGTGAAGAACGACGGCAGCAGGCTGGAGTGCGGAATGGCCCGGAACATCAAGGCCACCAGCAATAACCAGAACCCCAGGGCACCGCGGTAACGCGACAGCGCGTAACCGGCCAGGCAACCAACCGTCAGTGAGATCGTCACCGTGCATACCGTGACGAACGCGGTGTTGAGGAAGTTGCGGTAGAACGCCTTGTCGATCCACAGCCGCGTGTAGTTCTCGAACGTGAACGGCGCAACCCATTTGATCGGCGACGAGAACGCGTCGACATACTGGCGAAACGAGATCACCGCGGTCCAGATGACCGGCAGCGAGGCGATGACCAGCCAGAACAGCAGGCCACCGTACAACAGCACCGATAAGGGAAGACTGCGTTTGCCCATCAGATACCTCCTTTTTGTTCACGCCATGTCTTGACCAGCAACGGGATCAGCAACACCACGATGCCGATCAGCGTCAACACTGCCGCAGCACTGGCCTTGTACGGGTTGTTCTCGAGCAGCAGGATGTGGTACGTGAGGTATTGCACGCTGGTCGTGAACGCACCCTGCGTGAGCACGATGACCGGCTCGAACACCCGGTACGCGTCCATCAGGTGGATCAGCGTGATGAACACGAACAGCGGCATCAGATGCGGCACGGTGACGTACCGTAGTTTCTGCCAGCGCGTCGCACCATCGATCGTGGCTGCTTCCAGCGCATCCTGCGGCACCGATTGCAGGCCGGCGTACAACACGATGAAGGCGAACGGCACGACGTGCCAGATGCCGTAGACGATGATCAGCATGCGCGCCGACCAGGCCTGCGCCATCCAGAACACCTCGATGCCGAAATGCGACAGCAGATAGGGCACCAGGCCGTTGTCGCGGAACAGCCACTTGATCGACAAGGCCGCCACCACCGGCGTGATGATGAACGGCAACAGCGACGCAGTGATGAAGATGCCCTTGAGCTTGTTGGTCGCGCCGTTCACGGCCAACGCGAGAAGGAAACCGATCAGCAGCACGAAGGGCAAGGTCACGAAGGTATAAATCATCGTGAACTTGAGCGCGCCGAAAAATTCATTGTCGGCCGGGTCCCCCGCCCTGGTCGGCTTTCCACCAGCGTCGGGCGGCTGGTCTACTTGCAGCGGAACCGACTTGTCCAGCCCCAGCACCTTGCGGTAGTAATCCAGTCCGACAAACTCGCAAGATTCGATGGCACGCCCATTGGCATCGAGCTTGGCGCGCTGCGTGATCGTCTCGCGCTTGCCGAACGGCGTCGACTCCTCGACCTTCACCACCTCCATCTCCAGCGCGCAATTGCGCACCGACAGATAGAACGTGATGACCATCGGCGCGGCAAGCAGCAGCAGCATCATCGCCACCGAAGGTGCGACAAACTGGACAAAGGATCTGGTTTTCATCGTGTACTCCCAGGATTGGGAAAAGTCATTCTGGCGATGCGGGCGTGATGGGTGGCGCCGACCCCAAGGCGCCGCCTCCCGCTATGCCGTTGACCTGCGCAGACCGAATCCGGCTGGCAGCCGCCAGGCCCGGTCCATGCCATCGGCATCCGTTTACTTGATGAAGCCTTTTTCCGTCGCCGCCTTGACGTAATTCACAGCCGCGGTGTCCAGTGCCTGCTTCGGCGTAATCGCTCCTCCCAAGGCTTCGGGTACAAGCTTGCCGATCTCATTGGTCGCCAGACCCAGATAGGGCTCGGTCGGCCAGATTGGCGCACCGGCCTTCATCGACAAGGTCACGCCGGTACCGAAGCGGGTCGGCTTGTAGACCGAACGAATCCAGATCGTCAGGTCGTTGCCCGACTTGGTGGTGTCTTCATCGAGTGCATCCATCAACACCTGGAACACGATGTCGCGGTCACTGCCCAGATTCTTGGGAATGGCCACGCCGTCCCACCACAGATGGGTTGCGCTCTTGCCACCGGCCATCGTGGCGGGTGCCGCGGCAAAGTCCATTTTGCCGACGATCTTGGAGGCCGCCGGATCATCCATCCGTGCGGCTCGGCTGGCCCACAACACGCCCATCGCGGCCTTGCCCTGCTGGAACTGGTTCATTACGTCATCCGAATTCGACGCCAGGAAGTTGGGCGTCATGAACTTGGACATGGCCTTCATCAATTCGATGGTCTTGATGCCGGCTTCGTTGTTGAAGGCGGGTTGCGCAGTGCCCGGCTTGAACATCTGCCCACCGAAGCCGACATACATGTTGACGAACTCGACCGAGATGTCAAAACCTTTGGAGAAGGTCTGTGCGATCGGAAACTCGATACCCGGCTCCTTGGCCTTGATGACCGCGGCAGCCTGCAGCATCTCATCATAGGTGGTGGGCACCTTGATGCCGTGCTTGTCAAAGATGTCCTTGCGATAGAAAAGGTTCTGTGCGTTCTGCTGGAAGGCAACCGCCATGACCTCGCCGTTGGACTTGACCAGCATGTTGTCTTCGATCTTGTACTTGGCCTTGTATTTGTTGACCAGATCGGTCATCGGTTGCAACTGACCCTTGCCCATCAGCGTCGAATACACACCACCCGAAATGATGGCGGCATCGAAGGCGGACTTGCCTTGCGAGTCGAATGCACGCTCGGTCTCGACCCGCGCGTCGGGCGTGACCTTGATGTTGACCTTGAGCTCGCCGCGCGAACAGGTTTCCATCTCCTTGGCCAGGTGCTGGGTCGACGGGAAGGCCGGCGCAACGATGTTGATGTCGGCCTTGCCGGCGATGGCACCACATTTGGCCTGTGCCATGGCCGGAAGTAGCAATGCGGTGGCGACAGCGGCCGCCAGAACGCTGCGACGGGGAAGTTGGAAACTGGTTTTCATGTCGATGCTCCTCGTAGAAAAATGAGACTGGACGCCGGGGATCAGGAATGGTTAAGACGCATCCGGTTCTGCGTCTGACCGTCAAACAAGTAGCAACGCTCGATCGGCACCGTGAAGCCGACCTTCTCGCCCATGCGTACGCGGAATTCCTTGTCCGCCTTGGCGGTGATGAATTCGTCCTTGGCTTTGATGGTCACGGTAGTGGAGTCGCCGAGCAACTCGAAGGAAAACACCTCGCCACTGACCTGGCCAGCGTCTGCTGCGGTCACAGCCATGTCTTCGGCGCGCATGCCCAGCACCACGTTGGCCTGGGTCAGATCGCCGAACCCGGCGACCCGGACCGCATGCGACTTGCCAGCAGCCTCGAACACCCCGTTTTTCAGCGCACCGCTGACCAGATTCATCGCCGGCGAGCCGATGAAGCCGGCCACGAACAGGTTGGTCGGATCGTTGTAGATCTGCTCGGGCGTACCGACCTGCTGGATCTCGGCCTTGCTCATCACCACGACACGGTCGGCCAGCGTCATAGCCTCGACCTGGTCGTGCGTCACATAAATCGTCGTCACACCCAGTTCATGGTGCAGGTGCTTGATGTGGGCGCGCATGCTCACGCGCAGCTTGGCGTCCAGGTTGGACAGGGGTTCATCCATCAGGAACACCTTGGGTTCGCGCACGATGGCGCGTGCCAGCGCGACGCGCTGGCGCTGGCCACCGGACAGCTCCTTGGGTCGGCGCTGCAGAAAATCATCGAGTTCGACCTTGGCCGAGGCCTTCATCACCGCCGGATCGATCTCCGCCGCTGGCGTGCCGCGAATGCGCAGCGGAAAGCTGATGTTCTCGTACACCGTCATGTTCGGGTACAGGCCGTAGCTCTGGAACACCATGGCCACGTCGCGGTCCTTGGGCTCCAACGTGTTGACGCAGCGCTCGCCGATCCAGATTTCGCCCTCGGACGGGTCCTCCAGTCCGGCGACCATGCGCATCGTCGTCGTCTTGCCACAACCCGATGGTCCGAGCAGGACGAGGAATTCGCCGTCGGCGATGTCGAGCGACATGCGTTTGACGCCGACTGCCGTGCCCCAGGACTTGGCAATGTTCTTGAGTTGGATTCGGGCCATGGTGTGTTTCCGCTGAAGGGTTGGGAGCTGTCAAGCCTGCACGGTCAGGACCTGCATCCACAACGCGACCTCGTCGACCAGCACCCACTCGCGCAGCACCTGACCGTGGACGATTTCCGCATGGTTGATGCCCATGATCTCGACACTGCGCTCGCTGGCCGGGCCGTACAGGCCCTGCGTGGTTGCGTGGTTGGTGTGCCGCGCCAGTGCGCGCCAGCGCAGGGCGACCCGGTCGGGCCGCCCGCCGCCGCGGTTCAGTGCCAAGTGCTCGACCGCGAACGATTCGACCTGCAGCGACGCGAACAATGCGCTCCAGAAGGTATTCACCTCCAAACGCCCATATCGCGTGGCCTCACCCGGGCCGATGTGGTGCACTGCATCGTCGTAGACGGTGGCATCCTGGCCACCGTGGGCAAACGCCTCAATGGCCTGCGCATAGGACTGCGCAACCGCGTCGTCGCTGACATGCGACAGATATCCGTCTGGCGCGGGGCCGGCAACCGGCTTGTTCCAACCGCCACGCTGGTTCAGCCAGGTCTGCGCCAGATCGCGCGGTTCGATACCGATCTGCCGGGCGATGGCGCCCTGGTCGCGCACCAGCCACTCATGCACGACGCGGTTGTCCCGGCATACGCAATCGGCGATGGTGCGCGCGTGAATCAGCCGGGAAGTAGGCGTGCCAAATACGCCGCCGCCGCGGTGCGTCATGGTCGAGATGATGCGATGCGAACTGAGAAAACCACCGTCCTCGTCACCCGACCAGAGGATGTCCTCGGCCAGCAAGCGCCGGTCCGGGAACATCACCAGCGTGGCGCGGGTGCCGGTGACGACCTCCTCGACCGCGGTGCTGACGGCTGCCGGCGTGTCGACGATGCACGGATCGCTGTAGTAAAGACGGATGTCGTCGATCCGCCCTCCCTCCCAGATGCGGTCGGTGATGACCCGGATGTAGTGGTCCAGATCACGGAATTCGGCGTCAAAGCCTTTCATGGCAACTGTCCTTGTGTGATGGTGCGAGGCGCACTCGATTGGCGCAATACCAGCCGGGTCGGCAACACGACGGCACGTATGCCCGCGTCGTCGTCAAGTTGCTCTATCAGCAATGTGACGGTCGCCTCGATCATGGCGTCGGCATCCTGCACCACGGAGCTGAGCTGGTACGAGCCCCAGGAGGCCTGCTTGACGTCGTCGAAGCCCACCACGCTGACGTCTTGCGGAATCCGCAGGCCCAGCTCAATGCGCAAGGTGTCCATGACGGCGATGGCCATGTGGTCGTTGGCGACAAACACGGCGTCTGGACGCTGCGCCGGCTCGACCGCAAACAGCGTATGGGCGGCCTGCCTCGCATCGTCAAAGTCATAGTTGCCGACGGCCCGCGCGAACAAGCCCCGGCCGGACTGCGCCAGTCCGGCAAGAAAGCCGCGTTCGCGGTCCTGGTTGGTGGAGGTGTCCTCCTGACCGGCGATGAACGCGATCCGGCGGTGCCCGTTACGCGCCAGGTATTCGCCAACCAGGAAGCCGCCCTGGTAGTTGTCGGTGGTCACCGAGCTTGTGTTTTCGCTGGTGCGGCTGGTGCGGTTGAACAACACCACCGGAATGCCGGCTTCTTCACAGCGCATCGCCAGCGCACTGGACATCGCGGTGGACGCCATGACCATGCCGTCGACCTGGTACTGCAGGATCTCCGCCAGCACCGCGTCGGTCTGGCGCGTATCGGCAATGAACAGCAGCACGTGGTAGCCGTCGCGTTGCAGACGCTGCGACAACTTTTCAAGAACCACCGGATAGAACTGGTTCTCGAGGTAGGACATGACCACGCCGATGATGCGGCTGCGCCGGGTAATCAGGGTGCGGGCGATGGCATTGGGACGGTAGCCGAGCTTGCGCGCAGCAGATTCGACCTTCTGGCGGGTGGCGTCCGACACGCTGGCACCCGGCGTATAGGTCCGGCTCACGGCGGATTGCGAGACTTGGGCCAGGCGGGCTACGTCGATCGAGGTCACGTTGGCCATGCTGGCGTACTCCGATTCAGGCCGCGGTCCAGCCGCCGTCGACCATCAGCGCCGAGCCGGTCACCATGGCCGACGCATCGCTGGCCAGGAAGACCACCGCGCCCATGATGTCCTCCAGGCGGGCCAGGCGACCGAGCGCGATGCGCGATTCCACGTATTGGCGGAAGTCGGCATCGGCAAACATCTTCTCGGTCATTGCGGTTTCGATGAAGGTCGGGCACACCGTGTTGGCACGGATGCCGTGCGGACCCAGTTCCCAGGCCAGGGCCTTGGTCATGCCTTCGACCGCGTGCTTGGTGGCGCAATACAGGGCGCGCTTCGGTCCGCCGACATGGCCCATCTGGCTCGATATGGTGATGATGGATCCGGGCTTGCCGGCGCCGATCAGACCCCGTGTCACCTCGCGCGTGACAAACATCGTCGCCTTCACGTTCAGGTCCATCACCGCGTCGTAATCGGCGTCGGTCATATCGGTGATGCGCGACGGCCGGTTGGTGCCGGCGTTGTTGACCAGGATGTCGAACGGGCCATGCTGCGCGACGAAGGCAGTCACGGCGCCCGCGTCGGTGACGTCCAGCTTGTGTGCAATTGCTTGAGAGCCCTGCGCGCGGATGTCCGCCGCAGCCGCATCGATTTCCTGCGCGCTGCGCGCCACCAGCGTCACCACTGCACCCGCCTGGGCCAGCGCATGGGCCGCCGCCAACCCGATGCCTCGACCGGCACCGGTGACCAGTGCCGACAGACCGTCGACACGCAGTGAGGGAGTGGTCAGTCGCGCAGCCATGGTCCGACTCAGGCCTTCGCGTCCGGACGTGGCGCGGTCCGCTCGCCACGGTCGAATGCTTCCCAACCCTGGCCATCGAACGGATCCTTTCCGAGCTGGCGCATCACGTGGGCAAAGTCCACATTGACCCAGTTGTCGACGATCTTGCCGTCCTGGACCTTCCAGAAGTCCATATAGCGGATCTCGACCCGTTTTCCGGTAGGCGCGATGCCCATGAATGTGCCGGAGTGCGTGGCCTCCTGGCGACCAAACGCCGCCATCCATTCACCCTGCACGATGCGGGCCTCGTCGATGCAGACCTTGTCGGAGAACGCCGCCTGGAACGGTCGCTGCCAGTTGTCCTGGAATTCGCGTACGCCTGTCTTGGTGCCACATCCGGCGTTGCCCATCCAGCGGAAGTCGGGCGCGAAGAACGCCTCGATACCGTCAATGGTGTGGTCGTTGAGGCCGTCGACCATGGACTCGACCACGTGCTGGGTCTGCGCGGTCTGGCTCAGATCGTTATCGCGCGTCAGCGCGGCCTGCTCGGGTCTAGCACCTGGCATGGCATCTCCTGAGTGTGTTCTTGCAAGGGTTTCGCATAATTTGCAGTCGCAGGCAAAATTCAAGCCACAACGGGGACGGGCTGGTACCAAGGCACTTCGCCACGGTCGCCATATCGGCGCACACGCAGGTTCGCCTGCTCGCCGTGGCCGGCGAAGTTCTCCATGTGGCACAGGCGCGAGCAGTACTCACCCACCATGGCCGAGGCCGCATCCGTCGTGATCTTCTGGTAGGTGCAGGTCTTGAGGAACTTGCCAACCCACAGACCGCCGGTGTAGCGCGCGTTCTTGTTCGTCGGCAAGGTGTGATTGGTGCCGATCACCTTGTCGCCAAAACTCACGTTGGTGCGCGGGCCCAGGAACAGTGCGCCGTAGTTGGTCATGTTCTGCAGGAAGTAGTCCGGATCACGGGTCATCACCTGCACGTGTTCGGAGGCCAGTTCGTCGGCCTTGGCCAGCATCTCCTCGTCGCTGTCGCATACGATGACCTCGCCATAGACGTCCCAGGCCTTGCGCGCAATCTCTGCAGTCGGCAGGATCTTGAGCTGACGCTCGACCTCGGCCATCGTGTCCCTGGCCAGCTTCTCCGACGTGGTCAACAGCACCGCCGGCGAGGTCGGTCCGTGTTCGGCCTGGCCCAGCAGGTCGACTGCGCACATTTCTCCGTCAACCGTGTCATCGGCAATGACCAGGGTCTCGGTCGGGCCGGCAAACAGGTCGATGCCCACGCGGCCATACAACTGGCGCTTGGCTTCGGCGACAAACATGTTGCCCGGGCCGACCAGCATGTCGACCGCAGCCACGGTTTGCGTGCCCAGGGCCATGGCGGCGACCGCCTGCACACCGCCGAGCACCAGAATCTGGTCGGCACCGGCAAAGTGCATGGCGGCGACGATGGCCGGGTGCGCTGCGCCCTGAAACGGAGGCGCCGTTGATACGATGCGCTTGACACCGGCGACCTTGGCCGTGAGCACACTCATATGGGCCGCGGCAATCATCGGGTACTTGCCCCCTGGCACGTAACAACCGGCGGCATTCACCGGAATGTTCTTGTGGCCCAGGATGACGCCGGGCATGGTCTCGACCTCGACATCCTTCATGCTGTCGCGCTGAATCTGTGCAAAATTGCGGATCTGCTTTTGCGCAAACTGGATGTCCTCGACTTCGCGCGCCGACAACTTCTTCACCGCCGCTTCGATCTCGGTCTGGGTCAACGTGAAACTGGACGGATCCCAGTTGTCGAACTTGCGGCTGTATTCGCGCACCGCCTCGTCGCCACGCGCCTGCACATCCCTGAGGATGGCTTCGACAGTGGCACGCACCTGCACATCGTCGTCCGCGCGGGCCGACGCATCTTTGCCTTGTTTGAGATATCGGATCATGGCTTATCGCTTTTCAGTCAACGGTGGAATCAACGTCCATGTGTTTTTGCATTCGCATGCATTATCAAATGGGAAGCACGAAAGAGACCGGGTAGTTTCCCTAGTATCTTTCGCTTTTCTGGGAGTAAGAACAGACGATGGCGGTGTCCAATAGCTTCATGAGCGTTTTTAGAATACGTATGCAAATTAGGCGAAAAAATCGCTATCGGCGCGCGTGGCCGAACTGGGTTCGCACCCGCTCCAACACGTCGATATCGAGTTGCAGCAACACCTGAATGATGTCAATCGGTACCCAGTTTTCCCGGATCAATCCGCCATCGGCACAATAAAAGTCCATTACGCGCATCGTGATCGGGCGCCCGCTGGCGCCCAGCCCCAGCCAGCCGCCGCCGGTATGCATCATGTGGCGGCTCGGCCAGCCACCGGTGGCGGAGAAGCGGCCGTCGCCGATGCGCACATAGTGGCTGCCACCGTGCTGGCCCAGCCCCGTTGGTTGCGGTGCGTTCGGATTGCGCGGAAACACCTTGCGAAACGGCAGTTGGTGAAAATCGACAAATCCCTCCAGGCCCCGCGTGGTTCCGACGCCGCTGGGCCCGTACCACATGAATTTCGGATGCCAGAATTGCTTTTGCGGCATGTTCAGCAGGCCGTCACGGCCACCGCCTTGGGTGTCGTCATAGGCACCCAGTGAGGCCTGCATATCCATCGTCAGCTTCAGGCTGGCCGCGGATACATCGAAGGACTGGGGCGTAAACACCAGGCCATCCTTGTCGCGCGGGCCCTGCCATGGCCCTTCCTGACCCAGGCTAGGTGCGATCGGCCAGAAACCGGCCTGGCGGATGAAATCAAGAACGTCGACCAGCACCGAGCTTTGGATGATCTTGCCATCCACCATCTGGTGGAATTCACCGTAGCGCAGGTAGCTCACCTGATCGGTGGCCGGAATGCCGCTCCAGTCACGCCGGAATGTGCCCACCAGATGGCCAACCATGCCGACATAGTCGCGCCCCTCGTAACTCCCGCCCATGACGAGATCGTCGCGCCGCTCCAGATCGGGGAAAGACTGCAACAACGGACCCCACACTGTTCTCGCGATCGCCTCCACGCCCTCGATTTCGTTCCAGGGGTGCGAGCCGCGCCAGTGTGCCTGCGGATGGTAAATCCCGGCCAGAGCAGTGGCGACAGATTCCGGACGGGATTCTGCAATCGTATGCATGGCGGACCATACGGCGCGCTTGTTGGCCAGCATCGGCGTATCAGCAGACATGGGCGATTTGACTTTGAAAGTGGGTCGGTTGCAGCGACTTGAAGTAGCCTTTTCGCCGCTGCTGAGCGTCAATTCTATAAATTTTGCATGCGAATGCAAGACTTTTTTGAAATCAAACGGATCACGTGTTTTCTGGCAGTCAGTGCGGCATCAAAAGCGTGGCCAGGCCCGCGTACACTGGCACGATGGCCGCCAACCGGGACTTTGCCGACTACTGCTGCGAGTTGCTCTCCAGCGTGGGCTCCTGCATCGCCAAACGCATGTTCGGCGGCTGGGGCTTATCGCTCGATGGGCTGACCTTCGCCATCATTGCCGATCTGGGCGAGGGCGAGAAGCTGTGGCTCAAGGCCAATGCCCAGACCGTGGAGCAGTTCGAAGCAGAAGGCGGCCAGCGCTTCACGATGACGATGCAGAAAAAGGACGGCCCGGCACAGGTGAGCATGGGCTACTACAGTGTGCCGGTCGATGCCATGGAGTCCTCGCTGGCCATGGCGCCCTGGGCCCGACTGGCGCTGGGCACCGCGCTGCAGGCGCAAAGCCTGAAGACCCAACGCAAACCGGCCACGCGTCGCAAGACGAACAAGCCACCCGGCGCCTGAAATAGGCCGACCCACAACGGACCGCTCACACCGGCCAGACGGCCCCGTTCTCGTTGAGGATCGCGTCCAGCGCAATATCGTGCGACTCGGACTCCAGATCGGGCAGGAAGCCCTGGGTGAAACCCAGGCCGACGGTGAACGGACGCGGCTGCAGGTTGGCCAACGTGCGGTCATAAAAACCGCCGCCATAACCGAGTCGATGGCCGCCGGGGCCGTAGCCGACACAGGAGATGAACAACAAGGTGGGCACGATCACCTCGGTGTCCTTGGGTTTGGGGATGCCGTAGGCGTCCTCCTCCATGCGACAGCCCGGATACCAGGCGTGAAACACCATGGTCTTGTGCACCTTGTCGACCACTGGCAGACCGATGCGCCGCGGTTGCGGCTGATCGATCAGTTCGCCATCTTCCTTCCAGCGGTGCAGGGCCGGCAAGGGGTCGAACTCGCCCTTGATCGGCCAGTAGGCGCCGACCACGGTATCGGGGCGCCCCACCAGCCAGATGCGCATCACGTCCTGCAGCACGGCCGCACGTTGCTGGCGGTCCGTCATGTTCAGCCGCTCTGCGATCAGCGCCGTGCGAAGGGTTTTTTTCTCCTGCGCCTGCCTGCCTTCGGAGTTGTCCATAATCTCGCTATGAAGTTTGCAGCCATTTTGACATCGATCGCCGTGCTCACGAGCGCGGCACTGACAGGCCCGACCGTGGCGCAGGCACAGAGCAACCCTGCGAGCAAGGCCGACGAGGCCGTACTCGAGATGAAAGAGGCTTTTCGCAAGTCCGACCGCAAGCGCTTGACTGCCTTGCTGCCCCAGGCACGTGGCCATGTGCTCGAGCCCTGGGCTGCGTACTGGGAACTGCGCGCGCGCCTGGTCGATACGTCGAATGACGAAATTCGCGCGTTCCTGCGCAAGTACGCCGGCACCTACCAGGAAGACCGGCTGCGCAACGACTGGCTGCTGCTGCTCGGCCAGGTCCGGGACTGGTCCACGTTCATGGCCGAATATCCCAGTTTTCGCATGAATGATGACCGGGAGGTGCGTTGCTATGCGCTGCTCACCGATTTCAATGCCAGTGGCGCCGATGTCGCCGCGCAGGTGCAGGCCTTGTGGCTGGCGCAGCGCGACGCCGACGACGGCTGCGCCCATGCAGCCGAAGAGCTGCTCAAGGCGCGCAAGATGAAACCCGACGTGGCCTGGCAACGGGCCCGCGGTGGCATGGAGTCCGGCCGCTTGTCGGTGGTCACCCAGGCCATTGGCCTGCTCAACCCGGACTGGACCCACAAGGTCAAGACCATCTTCTCCGGCCCGGCCCGTTACCTGGACGAAAAACACACGGCCTTGTTGCCGCGCACCAAGGAACTGGTCACCTTGGGCCTGATCCGGCTGGCGGCAGACGATCCGGCAGCTGCAGCCGAGCAGATCGGCAGGTTGCGCTGGCGCACCCAGTTGACGCAGGAAGAGCGCAGCTCGGTCTGGGGCGTGATCGGAAAGCGTGCAGCGATGCGTTTGTCGGACGAGGCGCCAGGCTATTTCGCCAACGCCCAGGACAAACACTTGCAGCCAGAGCATCTCGAGTGGAAGGTCCGCGCTGCCTTGCGCGCCGGCCAATGGGCCCAGGTACTCGACGCCACCGCCGCGATGGACGAGAGCCAGCGCCTGGATCCGGCCTGGATCTACTGGCGTGCCCGCGCGCTGATGTCGGCCGGCCGGCCGGCGCCAGACCGGGCCCTGGCCACTCCGATGCTCGAGAGCATCGCCAGCGAGCGAGGCTTTTACGAGCAATTGGCGCAGGAGGAGCTCGGACGCAAGATCGCGGTTCCACCCGCCCCGCCCGCCTTGAGCGACAAGGAGAAGGAAACCGCCAGGACCAATCCGGCGCTGATACGCAGCGCCTACGCGATCGGCCTCGGTCTGCGCAGCGAAGGCAACCGCGAATGGAACTACGCGGTGCGCCTGCACGAGCCTGGCGGCATGGACGACCGCAACCTGCTGGCGGCCGCCGACCTGGCCTGTGCGCGGGAAGACTGGATGAACTGCATCAACACCAGCGAACGCACGCGCGGATTCATGGCCTTCGACCAGCGCTTTCCGATGCCCATGCACGACGCGGTGCTGCTGCGCTCGCGCGAGATCGGTCTTGATCCCGCCTACGTCTATGGACTGATCCGCCAGGAGAGCCGCTTCCTGATGGATGCGCGCTCGGGTGTGGGCGCGTCGGGCCTGATGCAGGTAATGCCGGCCACAGCGCGCTGGACGGCAAAGAAGATCGGCATGACCGACTTCAAGCCGCAGCAAATCAACGACCGGGACGTCAACATCGCCATCGGCACGGCCTACCTGAAGCTGGCGCTGGACGACTTCGCCGGCTCCATGCCACTGGCTGCGGCAGCGTACAACGCCGGCCCGGGACGGCCGCGCAACTGGCGCAACGGACCGGTGATCGAGGCCGCCATCTGGGCCGAGAACATTCCATTCAACGAAACCCGCGATTACGTCAAGAAGGTGCTCAGCAACACCACCAACTACGCGGCCATTACCACCGGCCAACCGCAATCGCTCAAGGCGCGGTTGGGCATGGTCGGGCCACGCGCAGGCAACGCGGCCGCCGAGAACAAGGACCTGCCCTGATGACCGACAGACCCTGCTGCGCCACCAAGACTCGACCACCCGGAGAATGACAACATGAAACGAATCCTCGTACTGGGCGGCAGCGGCTTCATCGGCCGCCACGTCTGCGAAAAGGCCAGACAACTGAACTGCCGCGTGACAGTGCCTACCCGTCGCATGGTCAATGCACGCGCCGTCTGGCCGCTACCCTGGGTCGACGTCATCGAGGCCGACATCCATGACGAAGCCCAGCTCGCCCGGCTGGTGCGAGGACACGATGCGGTGGTCAACCTGGTGGCCATCCTGCATGGCGACGCGGCGGCGTTTGACCACGCGCATGTGGCGCTGGTGCAAAAGCTGGTGCGCGCCTGCCAGGATGCCTCGGTGCCGCAGCTGGTCCATGTCAGCGCCTTGGGCGCGGCGGCCGATGCGCCGTCTCTATACCAGCGCAGCAAGGCGCAGGGTGAGGCCGTATTGACGGCAAGCAGCCTGGCCTTGACCATACTGCGCCCCAGCGTGGTGTTCGGTGCGCATGACCAGTTCCTGAATCTGTTTGCCCGTCTGCAGGCGGTGTTCCCGGTGCTGCCGTTGGCGGGCGCTGCGACGCGTTTTCAGCCGGTCTGGGTGCAGGACGTGGCGCAGGCCATCGTCAACCGCCTGCGCCCGGCCAACCCGCTCAAGCCAGCTGGCGCCACCGGGCCGTTGTTCGAGGCCTGCGGTCCCGATGTGTACACGCTGCGTGAACTGGCGCAACTGGCGGGCAGCTGGTCAGGCCATGCGCGGCCGGTGTTTGCGTTGCCCGACGCACTGGCAAGGCTGCAGGCCACCGTGATGGAGTGGTTGCCGGGTGAACCGATGCTGAGCCGCGACAACCTCGCCTCCCTGCGTGTCGACAACGTCGCCTCGGGCGCCTTGCCCGGTCTGGCCGCACTTGGCGTCACGCCTGCCTCGCTGCTGGCGATTGCGCCGGCCTATCTGCGCCCTGACTTGAGTGGCCCGCTGCTGACGATGCGCCGCCAGTCCGGACGCCTGTGAAACCCTGCCCCAACGGAGCGAATGCATGAAAAACGAGAACAACGAGGCCTTGCTGGAGCGGATCGACAGCCGGCGCGAAGAACTGGTCGCCCTGACGCAGGATCTGGTGCGCATTCCCACCGTGAATCCGCCGGGTGATGCCTATGAAGCCTGCGCGCGGCTGCTCGGCGAACGCCTGCGCAAGCGCGGCTTCGCGGTTGAATACCTGCGCGCCGAAGGCGCACCTGGTGACAAGGACAGCCACCCGCGCGTCAACGTCGTGGCCCGCTACGAGGGCCAGGGCAGCGGCGAATGTGTGCACTTCAACGGCCATATCGACGTGGTCGAACCCGGCCCGGGCTGGACCGAAGACCCGTTCGGTGCCCAGGTCCGGGACGGCCGCGTATACGGTCGCGGTACCTGCGACATGAAGGGTGGCATCGCGGCCAGCGTGATCGCCGTCGAGTCCATCCTCGACGCCGGCATCCGGTTTCCGGGCGCGATCGAGATCAGTGGCACGGTGGACGAAGAATCCGGCGGTTACGCCGGTGTTGGCTACCTGGCCGGCCTGGGTTATTTCAGCCGTCCGCGGGTCCACCACGTCATCATCCCCGAACCGCTGGGCGTCGACCGCATCTGCCTGGGTCACCGCGGCGTGTGGTGGGCCGAAGTCGAAACCCGCGGCCGCATCGCGCACGGTTCGATGCCGTTTCTGGGCGACTCGGCGATCAACCACATGAGCGCGTTCCTGCACCTGCTCGAGGCCGAACTCGGACCCAAGCTGCGCGATCGGCACACGGCCCAGCCGGTCGAACCGCCCGGTGCGCGTGTGAGCACACTCAACATCAACAGCCTGCACGGCGGACAGGTCGAGCAGCGCTACAGCCTGGACGATCAGGGCCGGCCCAGCGGTGACTTGCCCTCGCCGGTGGTGGCGCATAGCTGCCGCGCCGTGCTCGACCGCCGCTTCATTGCCGAGGAAACACTCGAGGCGGTCAAGGCCGAGATCGTGGCGATGCTCGAAGAACTCAAGGCCACACGGCCCGGCTTCGACTATGGCCTGCGCGAAATCATGAGCTTCCTGCCCACGGCCACCCCGAAGGACGCGCCCGTGGTGGACGCCACAGCGCGCGCGATCGCGCGCGTGCTCGGGCGCGAACCCGCCTATATCTCCAGCCCCGGCACCTACGACCAGAAGCACATCGTGCGCACCGGCAAATTGAACCACTGCGTGGCCTACGGCCCGGGCATCCTGGATCTGGCTCACCAGCCCGACGAATACGTCGGCATCCAGGACATGGTGGACTCGGCCAAGGTGATGGCGCTGGCAGCCCTGCAACTCACCCGCGGCGGCAAAGCCGCCTGATGGCGGCCAGGCAGCGTCGGTCTGCCCGGCATCGATGAGCGGCTCCGCCAGCTTTCATCGGCGCGCCGCGGGCTTCGGCCTGGGGGCGTCGCTGGTATCGAGTTTCGGCCAATCCTTCTTCATCGGCATGTTCGGCGCGCCGGTGCAGTCGGCATTGGGTCTGCACAGCGCCCAATGGGGGGCGCTGTACGGCCTGGCCACCGGCGCCAGCGGCTTGTTGATGTTCTGGCTCGGCGCACTGGCCGACCGGGTGGCCACGCGCCCGGCAATCACCATCGCCTTGACGGTGCTGGCCTGTGGCACGGTGCTGATGGCCACGGCCCAGGCGCCCTGGATGCTGTTGCTGGGGTTCTTCTGTCTGCGCCTGGGTGGCCAGGGTCTGTGCGCCCATCTGGCCATCGTCACGGCGGCACGCCACGCGCTGCTGCGCGGACGCAGCATCGCCACCGCCGCATTCGGTTTCATCCTCGGCGAGGCCATGTTGCCGCTGCTCGTGACCGCCTTGCTGGGCTGGATCGACTGGCGCTGGGTCTGGGCCTGCGCCGGCTCGCTGGTGTTGCTGGTCGCCATGCCCACGCTGCGGCGTATCGCCGCGCCCTTGCCACTGGAACGGCAAAGTCCGCTCTCGGTGCCTGCACCCGCTGCCATGGCGCGCCGACGTCTGTTGCGCCAGCCAGCGTTTCTTGCCGCATTGCCAGTGATGCTGACACTGCCCTTTGTCGTGACCTCGGTGTTCCTGCACCAGGGCGCGCTGTCCGCCGCACGCGGCTGGACACTGGCACAGGTAGCGATGGGCATTCTGGCGTTTGCGCTGATCCAGGCCAGCACCACCTGGATCAGTGGGCGCTGGATCGACCGTTACGGCGCGCGCGGGCTCTTTCGCTTCTATCTGTGGCCGCTGGCCGTCGGCATGTTGCTGGGCGGCTTCGCGCCACCGGCTGTGGCGGTGTGGGGCCTGTTTCTGGGCATGGGCATGGCCTCCGGCGCGCAAAGCGTGCTGTCCGGCGCCTTGTGGGCCGACTTGTTCGGCGTGCAGCAACTGGGCATGGTGCGCGGCGTGTTCACCGCGCTGATGGTGTTGTCCACCGCCGCCTCGCCGCCCCTGCTCGGCCATGCATTGCAGATCGGCGTACCGCTGACCTGGCTGGCCGGCTCGGTCGCCGTGTATGCCATCAGCATGCCGTGGCTGGTGGCGCGCTGGATCCGTCCTGCGCCGTCGGCTGTATCCGCGCCAGCCTGAGAGTCCACTAGACTTGGATCGGCATGGAAACAATGAAGGATCCCGATTGATGTTGCGCTGGAGGAACTGCCTGCTCGCATGGTTGCTGCTGATGGCGGGGGCTCTCGCATGGGCGCAACCAGCGCCGGCCATCGCCGCGGCCTCCGATCTGAAATTCGCGCTGGACGAGATCGCCGGGACATTTCACAAGGACACCGGGCGTTCGCTGCGCATCAGCTACGGGTCGTCGGGCAATTTCGCGCGGCAGATCGCGCAGGATGCGCCGTTCGAGCTGTTTCTCTCGGCCGACGAATCCTATGTGTTCCAGCTCGCCCAGCAGAACCACACGCCGGACCGGGGCCAGCTGTATGCGATTGGCCGCATCGTGTTGTTCGCGCCGAACGGCTCGCCGCTCAAGCCCGACGCGCAGATGACCGACTTGCGCGCCGCCCTGTCGGATGGGCGCATTGTGCGTTTTGCCATCGCCAACCCGGAGCATGCGCCCTATGGCCGTGCCGCGATGCAGGCGCTGCAGTCGGCCGGTCTGTGGGACGCGTTGCGGCCGCGCCTGGTGATGGGAGAAAACGTGTCGCAGGCGGCGCAGTTCGCGGCTTCCGGATCGGCCCAGGGCGGCATATTCGCGTATTCACTGGCATTGGCCCCCGCGTTTGGCGCGCGCGGCCAATACGTGCTGATCCCCGACAAGCTGCACCAGCCGCTGCGCCAGCGCATGGTGCTCACGCGCAAGGCCGGGCCGACCGCTCGGGCCTTTTATGACTACCTGCAGCAGAGCGCGGCACGCGCCGTGCTCAAACGCCACGGCTTCATGCTGCCTGGCGAGTCGCTGAACTGAACCGGCCATGGACTGGTCCGCGCTCTGGTTGTCGGTCCAGCTGGCACTGGCCACCGCCGCCATCCTGCTGCCGCTGGGCGTGCTGGCGGCGCGCTGGCTGGCCGCCAGCACGCATGCGCTCAAGCCGGTGCTCGAGGCCATGCTCACGCTGCCGCTGGTGTTGCCGCCGACGGTGCTGGGTTTCTACCTGCTGGTGGCCATGGGCGGCGAATCGCCCCTGGGCGCCCTGTTCCAGCAGGTGTTCGGGCACACGCTGGCGTTTTCCTTCTCCGGTCTGCTGGTGGCCAGCGTGATCTTCAACATTCCGTTTGCGCTGATGCCGATGCAGCGCGCCTTCGAAGCCATACCGACCGAACTGCACGACGCCGCGCGCACCTGCGGCCTGTCGCGCTGGCGCAGGCTGTGGCGCATCGAACTGCCGCTGGCACGACGCGGCATCGCCAGCGGCATGATCATGACCGCCACCCATACGCTGGGCGAGTTCGGCGTGGTGCTGATGGTAGGCGGCAGCATTCCGGGAGAAACCCGCACCATCGCGATATCGATCTACGACAAGGTTCAGGCCTTCGACATGCAGGCCGCTGGCATCATGTCGGCCACCTTGCTGGCGTTGTCCATGCTCACCTTGCTGGTGTCGACCTGGCTGTCACGGCCTTCGTCGCGCGTGGCGCGGGGCTAAGAATCCATGTTGCAAGCCCATTTGATCCAGACCGGACCGATACCGCTGCAGGCGCGTATCCACTGCGCCGCTGGCGAGCTGCTAGCCCTGGTTGGCCCCTCGGGCAGCGGCAAGACCAGCGTGTTGCGCGCCGTGGCCGGCCTCTTACGTCCGGCCCAGGGCCATATCCGCCTGGGCGACACCGTCTGGTTCGACTCCGCCCGACGCATCGACATACCGGCCGAGCAGCGCCCGGTCGGCATGGTGTTCCAGCATTACGCCTTGTTCCCGCACCTCAGCGCCCTGGACAACGTGCGCCTGGCCCTGCCTGCCCATGCCGGCGCCGACGCGGCACTGCGCCTGCTGGCCGACATGCAGCTCGATGGCCTGGCGGCACGCCGGCCACATGAACTCTCCGGCGGGCAACGTCAACGGGTTGCGCTGGCGCGTGCACTGGCGCGCGATCCCGCGGTGCTGCTGCTCGACGAGGCGTTTTCCGCCGTCGATCAGCCCACGCGGCAGTCGCTATATGACGAACTGATCAAGTTGCGCGCCCGTGTGCCGCTGCCGATCATCATGGTGACGCACGACCTGCGCGAAGCGCGCCTGCTGGCCGACCGCATCTGCATCCTGGACGCCGGCACTACCTTGCAGGACGGCCCACCCGAGCGGGTCATGTCTCAGCCACGCAATGCCCGGGTCGCGGCGCTGGTGGGTCTGCGCGATATCCACCAGGGCGTCTTTCATAAGGCGGCGTTCGCCGGTGCCATGGCGCGTCTGCGCTGGGGTGATGCTGACCAGGGCATCGACCTGCAGACCGGCGACAAGGGCCGGCTGGACGACGGTGCGACGGTGCGCTGGGTCTTGTCGGGCGAACATGTGCAGGTGCATGTGCTGCCCACAGGTGACTCCAACCTGGTGGCCTGCACGCTGCGCGGGCTGCGTCAGCTGGGCGAGATCGCCACGCTCGAATGCCAGCCTTTGAGTCTGCCGCTGGCCAGGGTGCATCTGGATGTGCCGACGCGCTTTGCGCGGCACAACGCGCTACATGCGGGCAGCGCCGTGTATCTGGAGATCGACCCGCAGGGCATCCACATCATGCCGGTGCGGCGCGCCCTGCAGGACCCGGCGCCCTGAGAGCGTATGGCGCGTGCCGGCGCGCCACGCCGCCGACCTCAAGCGGGAAACCAATGCCGGGTGCGGTTGGCAAACGCCACCAGCGACAACATCACCGGGACCTCGACCAGCACCCCCACAACCGTGGCCAGCGCCGCGCCCGAATGCAGGCCGAACAGCGAAATCGCCACGGCCACGGCCAATTCGAAGAAGTTCGACGTGCCAATCATGCAGGCCGGCGCCGCGATGTTGTGCGGCAGCCTGAGCCGGTAGGCCGCGGCATAGGCAATGGCGAATATGCCGTAACTCTGCAGCACCAGCGGCACTGCGATCAACCCAATGACCAGCGGCTTGTCGACCAGCGTTTCGGCCTGAAAGCCGAACAGCAGCACCACGGTGGCGATCAGACCCAGTACCGACCAGGGTTTGAGCGCCGCCACGCCATGCGCCAGCCGCGTCTTACCGCCGCGCGCCAACCAGATGCCGCGTGTGGCAACGCCTGCGACAAGCGGCAACACCACGTACAGCAGGGTCGACAACAACAGTGTCTGCCACGGCACGCTGACGTTGGTGACACCAAGCAGGAAGGCGGCGATCGGGGCAAACGCGAACACCATAATCAAGTCGTTGACCGACACCTGCACCAGCGTGTAATTGGGATCGCCCCGGGTGAGCTGGCTCCAGACGAACACCATCGCCGTGCACGGCGCCACACCGAGCAGGATCATGCCGGCGATGTATTCGCTGGCCGACTGCGGATCGACCCAGGGCGCGAACAGGTATTTGAAAAACAACACGGCCAGCGCCGCCATCGTGAACGGCTTGACCAGCCAGTTGATGACCAGCGTCAGGATCAGGCCACGCGGTCTGCGGCCCACATCCTTCACGGCCGCCAGGTCGATCTGGATCATCATCGGATACACCATCACCCAGATGAAGGCGGCCACCACCAGGTTGACGTGGGCCCACTCCATGGCCGCCACTGCCTGAAACAGGCCGGGAATCCACAGGCCCAGACCGACACCGGCCAGCATGCCCAAACCGACCCACAGGGTCAGGTAACGCTCAAACAAACCCATGGGGTGATTCTCGACCCCCTACTTGGCCTCTTCGATCATCCGGATGGTTTTTTCTTCCACATCGCGCGCCACCGGCACCAGATCCGGATCCTGTGACAAGGACGTCAGCATGGTCACCGGCGTGATCAACCCGAGCCGGGTCTTCCCCTTCTCGGTGTAGACCGAGATGCGGCACGGCAAGGCCATGTTCAGGCGCATGTCTGCCGCCAATACCTTGGCCGCCTGGACCGGATTGCAGACCTCGAACACCTTGCACTGCTCGGCAAAATCGATGCCCTTGCTGCGCAAGGTGGCGCCCAGATCATGCACATGCAGCACGCCGAAGCCGTTGCGTTTGACCGCGGCATCCAGATCGCTCGCAGCCTGGTCGAAAGTCTTGTCGGATTCGGCAATGAAATACATGGCGCACCTCGTACGGAAAACCCCATTGTGTGCCGCAATCTGGTCCGCCGCGGATGCGCTGCGTCAAGCCTGCCCCGAATCAGCTGCGCCAGTCGGGCTGCCGCTTGTCGATAAACGCCTGCACACCCTCGAGCGCCGCGTCGTCCATCATGTTGCAGGCCATGGTCTGGGCCGCGTCGGTGTATGCAGCTTCAATGCCCTTCTCGAGCTGACGGTAGAACAGCGATTTGCCCAGCGCCAGTGCGATGCGGGGTTTGGACAGGATCGCCTGCACCCAGGACTCGACCGCCGCGTCCAGTTGCGCGGGCTCGGTGACCCGGTTGACCAGGCCACGCGCGAGCGCTACGTCGGCGCTGATGAAGTCGCCGGTGACCAGCATCTCGAACGCCGCCTTGCGTCCCACATTACGCGACAGCGCCACACTCGGGGTCGAGCAGAACAGGCCAAAGTTGACGCCGCTGACGGCAAACCGGGCGTCACGCGCAGCGGCTGCCATGTCACACATCGCCACCAGCTGGCAACCGGCAGCGGTGGCCATGCCCTGCACCTTGGCGATCACCGGAACCGGCAAGCCCTGCAGCGCCAGCATCATGTCGCTGCACTGGTGAAACAGCTTCTGGTAATAGTCCAGAGACGGGCTGGCGCGCATCTGCTTGAGGTCGTGCCCGGCGCAGAACGCCTTGCCAGCGGCGGCCAGCACGACCACTCTTACGCTGCCGTCTTCGGCGATACGCACGAATTGCTGTTGCAGCGCGCTCAGCAGTTCCTCGGACAAGGCGTTGAATGCCTGCGGCCGGTTCAGCGTCAATGTGAGCACGCCACGGTCATCGCAGTGGCTCAGCAAACAGGGTGTATCGTCGTTGGTTCTCATGGTTTTCACCTTCTGGGGTTCAGATGTGGGAACACAGTCTCATCGCGTGCGTAAATCGAGCGCCTGATCGATGTCCCACAGGATATCGTCGATATGTTCAATGCCCACCGACATGCGGATCATGTCGGGCAACACGCCGGCATCCAACTGCTGCTGCGCGTCGAGTTGCCGATGCGTCGTCGATGCAGGGTGGATGATCAGCGTGCGCGTGTCGCCGATGTTGGCCAGGTGGCTCATGAACTGCGCCGCCTCGATGAAGCGTACGCCGGCCTCCAGGCCTCCCTTGACGCCAAAGGCCAGCAGTCCCGAGGCGCCGGGCGCGCCGTCAACCATGCGCATCTGCTTGCGCACCAGTTCGTATTGCGGATGGTCCGGCAGACCCGGGTAGCTGACCCAGCCCACACGTGGGTCGTCTTTCAGGTATTGCGCCACCTTGCGCGTGTTCGTGCAATGGCGCTCCATGCGCACGTGCAGGCTCTCAACGCCCTGCAGAATCTGCCAGGCATTAAATGGCGACAGCGTGGCGCCGTAGACGCGCAGCACTTCCATGCGTGCGCGCATGCAATACGCGAAATCGCCGAAGGTCTCGAAGAACTTCACCCCGTGGTAGCCGGGCGAGGGCTCGGTCATGCCAGGAAACTTGCCGTTGCCCCACGGGAAGCGGCCACTCTCGACCATCACGCCGGCCAAGGTCGTGCCATGGCCGCCGAGATATTTGGTGGCAGAGTGCACGACGATATCGGCGCCCAGGCGCAGCGGGTTGCACAGGAACGGCGACGGCACCGTGTTGTCGACGATCAGCGGCACGCCGTGCGCATGCGCCACGTCGGCCACCGCCGCGATGTCGAGCACAGTGAGGCTGGGGTTGCCCAGGCTCTCGGCGAACACGGCCCGGGTGTTGGGCCGCATCGCAGCGGCAAAGGCTTCGGGGTCGGTCGCCTTGACGAAGCTGGTCTCGATTCCGAAGCGTTTCAGGTTCACCGCCAGCATCGTCACGCTGCCGCCGTACAAGGCGCCGCCAGCCACCACGTGGTCGCCTTGCTGCAGGATGGTCATCAGGGCCATGGCCTCGGCCGCCATGCCGCTGGCCGACGCCAGTCCCGCGCGTCCGCCTTCGAGCGCCGCAACACGCTCCTCGAGCGCGGCCACGGTCGGGTTGGACAGGCGGGAGTAGACGTTGCCGAAAGTCTGCAGGTTGAACAGGCTGGCCGCGTGCTCGGCGCTGTCGAACACGAAGCTGCTGGTCTGGTAGATCGGAAGCGCCCGCGCGCCGGTGGCGCTGTCGGGTACTTGCCCGGCGTGGATGGCCAGGGTCTCGGGTTGGAACTGGTGGTCTGCCATACCTTGTCTGCCCTTGGTTTGCCTACGCGCGACGCTTGGCCGAAATGACTCCGGTGTTGACGCCGACCCAGTTCAGGCCGCCGAACAGCCGCGCATGCTCAATCTTGACGCAACGGTCCATCACTGCATCCAGCCCGGCCTCGCGCACCAGTTGGTCGGCCTCGTGGTTGACCACGCCGATCTGCTGCCACAGGCACCGGGCGCCGATCGCCACCGCCTGGCGCGCGATCGGCAACACGTCCTCGGTGCGCCGGAACACGTCAACCATATCAACCGGGAACGGTATGTCGGCCAGGTCGGCATACACTGTCTCACCCAGAATCTCGCCACCGCTGGCTGCATACCGCGGATTGACCGGCACGATCCGGTACCCGTGCGACTGCATGTACTTGCTCGCAAAGAAACTCGGCCGGTGCCACTCGGCCGACAGACCGACTACCGCGATGGTGCGGCGTTGGCGCAGGATGCAGGTGAGTTCGGAGATGGTGTTCATGGTTCATTGTCGTGGACCGAAGCGCCCGTGCAACCCGGCGTAGACCTGGAGATGGCGCTTTTCCGTGCGTATCGGCCGATCGGCTGGTAGCGCATCGCATCGCATCGCAGCCGCCGTGAAGCGTATCAGCCTGGCGGGCCAATGCCGGGCTGCGCCGCGGCCCGGCGACAATCGGCACTTCTGCCAGCACCTGCACACGGCATCTGCGAAAACCCGCCTCAACATGCGATTCCCCGACGACTTCCCCATCACCCGCAAATGGCCCGCCGAGCACCCGGACCGGCTGCAGCTGTATTCGCTGCCCACGCCCAACGGAGTAAAGGTGTCGATCATGCTGGAGGAAACCGGTCTGCTGTACGAAGCCCACCTGGTGCGCTTTGACGCGCAGGATCAGAAGACGGTGGAGTTCCTGTCGCTGAATCCGAACAACAAGATACCGGCCATCATCGATCCGAACGGACCTGGCGGAGCACCCCTGCCGTTGTCGGAAAGTGGCGCGATCCTGGTCTACCTGGCCGACAAAACCGGCCAGTTCATGCCACAGGACGCCGCCGGGCGCTACACCACACTGCAGTGGCTGATGTTCCAGATGGCGGGGCTCGGGCCGATGTTCGGCCAGGTCGGGTTCTTCCACAAGTTCGCCGGCAGCGCGTTCGAAGACAAGCGACCGCGCGACCACTACGTCGCGGAAGCCCGGCGCCTGCTGGGTGTGCTGGACCGGCAACTGGATGGGCGGGCCTGGATCGTCGGTGACAACTACACCATCGCCGATATCGCCGTGTTCCCGTGGGTGCGCAACCTGGTCAGCTTCTACGGCGCTGGCGAACTGGTCGGCATCGCGGACTTCCCGCAGGTCACGCGGGTGACGCAGGCCTTCGAGGCGCGGCCAGCGGTGGTGCGCGGTCTGGCCATCCCCCACCGCGACTGACTGGCACGACCGGCCATTCCAACGAAAGGAGTCTTGCATGCTCACGCTTTATATCGGCAACAAAAACTACTCGTCCTGGTCCATGCGACCCTGGGTGCTGCTGCGACAGGCCCAGATCCCGTTCGACGAAGTGATGCTCCGGTTCGACGCGTTCAGCGCCGACTCCGAGTTCAAGCGCGCGCTGCGTTCGGTCAGTCCGACCGGCAAGGTGCCAGTGCTGGTCGACGACGGATTCGCCGTCTGGGACTCCCTGGCCATCGCCGAATACCTCGCCGACCGCTTTCCCGAGCGCTATCTGTGGCCAGCCGACCACCGCGCGCGGGCCCGCGCCCGCAGCGTCAGCGCAGAGATGCACGCCGGATTCCAGAACCTGCGCGGTGCCTGCGGCATGAACATTGAGGCCGACCTGGCCCAGGCGGGCGCCCTGATCTGGCGCGACCATCCGGGCGTGCGCGCCGACGTGGCACGCATCGTCGACATGTGGACCGAATTGCTGGCCGAGCACCAGGGGCCGATGCTGTTCGGCGAATTCAGCATTGCCGACGCGATGTTCGCGCCGGTGTGCATGCGCCTGCGCAGCTTTGCCTTGCCGGTGCCCGACGCGGTCGCCGCCTATGTGCAACGCGTGGTGGAACTGCCCGGCGTGAAGGCCTGGATCGACGACGCGTTGCAAGAGAACGACTTCCTGGACTTCGAGGAACCGTACCGGCTCAAACCCTGAGCTGTAGCTGGCATGGGGCCGGCCCTGTCAAGGCTGGCTGGCGCGGCTGCCGCGGTCCGTCGGGTCGATGGATGGCCCTAAACTGCCCCCATGGAAATTTATCTGGTTGGTGGCGCAGTACGTGACACCTTGCTGGGTCTGCCGGTCAAGGACCGCGACTGGGTTGTAGTCGGCGCCTCGCCCCAGCAGCTGATCGCCCAGGGCTTCACCCCGGTGGGCAAGGACTTCCCGGTGTTCCTGCACCCGGTGAGCCGGGAAGAATATGCGCTGGCGCGCACCGAACGCAACACCGCGCCCGGCTACAAGGGTTTCGCCATCCATGCCGCGCCCGACGTGACACTTGAACAGGATCTGGCCCGGCGCGACCTGACCATCAACGCCATGGCGGTGTCGCAGCGGCAACTCGATGCAGGCGGCCACTTCGACCCGACACGGGTGCGACTCGACGATCCCTTTAACGGGCGGCGTGACCTGCAACAACGGCAACTGCGCCACGTCACCGACGCGTTTCACGAAGACCCGGTGCGCATCCTGCGCGTGGCCCGCTTTGCCGCGCGCTTTTCCGACTTCCGTGTGGCCGACGAAACCGGCGCGCTGATGCGCAGCATGGTGGCGCATGGCGAAGTCGATGCACTGGTCGCCGAACGCGTCTGGCAGGAGCTGGCGCGCGGCCTGATGGAGCACACGCCGTCGCGCATGCTGGCGGTGCTGGGCGACTGCAACGCAATGGCCCACCTTCTGCCCGAATGGATTGCGCGGCGCCGAGATGCGGCAGACACAGCGCAGGAGCTGGCTGGCAGACTCGATCTGGCGGCCCACTGGCAGACGTCGCTGGCGGTGCGTTACGCCATCAGCGGCCTGTTCATGGTTGACGACGAAGCCCGCGACCGGGTCACGGCCCGTCTGCGCGTACCCAATGACTGCCGCGATCTGGCGCTATTGGCGGCGCGCGAACACGCAGCGGTCGCCCACAGCATCGTCCTGGATGCGCCATCCCTGGTGCAGTTGCTCGAACGATGTGACGCCTTGCGCAAACCGGCACGCTTCGCCGACTTGCTGCAGGTGTGCGCCATCATGGCGCAGACGCGCGCCGATGAAGACCCGGCTGGTTACGCCCCGCGCAGGCGGCTGCTATCTGCCTTGGCCGCAGCGCAAGCCGTGGTCACCGACGCGGTGGCGCGCCGTGTCATGGCCTCGGGTCTGTCCGGCCCGGATATCGGCGCAGCCATTCACGCAGCGCGGGTCGAAGCGGTCGCGGCCATCACGGCCGACCCCAACGCCAGTTCCGTAAGCTGAAGCGGACATGAATGGCGGCGCCGCAAGCTGCGGCGCTTGTGCCACGTCAACGCATGCCCAGCACCGTCTCGCCGAACAGAGGACCGAGTTCGCGCGGCGGTGAGCGCCAGTACTGGCGCGGCGCCACCACCTGCGCGCCCAGCGTAGCGGCAGCATGCCAGGGCCAGCGTGGATCGAAAATCATCGCGCGCCCGATGGCAATCAGGTCGGCCTTTCCGTCAACGACGATCGCTTCGGCCTCCTTGGCTTCAGTGATCAGGCCGACCGACATCGTGGCCAGGCCGGTGGCCTGCTTCACCTGCTCGGCGAACGGCACCTGATAAGACGGCCCGATCACCAGTTGCTGCTTTGGCGAGATGCCGCCACTGGACACATCGATCCAGTCAACGCCCCGTGCCTTCAAAGCTTCGGCGAAAACCAGGGTCTGCGCCACGTTCCAGCCCTCGTCCATCCAGTCGGTGGCCGAGACCCGCACACCCACCGGCTTGCCATCCGGGAAGGCCGCACGCACCGCATCGAATACCTCGAGCGGAAAACGCATGCGGTTCTCGAGCGATCCACCGTAGGCGTCACTGCGGTGGTTGGAGATCGGCGACAAGAACTCGTGCAGCAGGTAGCCATGGGCCGCATGCAGCTCGATGCCATCCACGCCCAGTCTTGCCGCACGCAGCGCAGACGCGGCAAACGCATCCCGGATTCGATCTAGTCCGCCTTGGTCAAGCGCGTTTGGCGCCACCTCGCCGTCCTTGATCGGCACAGCCGACGGCGCCAGACCCAGCCAGCCCCCTTCGGACTCGGGTATCTGCTGGCCCCCCAGCCACGGTGCACGGCTCGACGCCTTGCGCCCGGCGTGGGCCAGTTGCACCACGACCGGAATCGGCGCGTGCTGGCGGATGGCGGCCAGCACCGGCACCAGCGCCGCCTCGGTGGCATCGTTCCACAGGCCCAGGTCACCCGGCGTGATCCGGCCTTGCGCCTCTACCGCCGTGGCTTCGAGACACAACATGCCGGCACCCGACAGCGCAAGATGCCCCAAGTGAATCATGTGCCAGGCCTGGGCCTTGCCGTCGACGGCCGAGTACTGACACATGGGCGAAATGACGATGCGATTGGGAAGTGTCAGTTCGCGCAGCGCGAACGGGGAAAACAACATGCTCATGGGATTTGTCGACGCGAAGAAAGGTGGTTGCCGGGAGTCGCCTGCGCGGGGCAGGCGGGATCCCAGAGCATAGGGTATGTTGACCAATCCTGCTGATGGCGCCTTGGCGCCAGGCTCAGCGTTCGATCACCCTGCGTGTGAATCGCTCCAGATAGTCGAGCAGCGCGCCCGCCCCCTGCACTGCCGCCACCTCGTCCGCCGTCGCAATGCCTTCTGCCAGCTGCAGGTGCGCGCGCGCACCGGCCTCCATTTCGCCTTCATGCTGATAGGCGTACCAGAAACGGCGGCATTGCACGATCAGCGGCAGCACACAGTTGACCGCCGGCCGGTTGTGACTCGCCTGGTGGTTCACCTGATCGAGTTCATGATCGGCCTGCATGTACTCCTGCAGGTTGTTGCGACCGGCCGCCTTGACCATCTTTTCGGCCCATCGCACGATGTCCTTGCGCTGGGCGTCCGTGGCGCGTCGCGCCGAGCAACTGGCGATCAGCACCTCGAGTACACGCCGTGTCTGGATCACGTCCAGGTGATCGACCAGATCGATGGTCGACACCAGCAGCCCGCGCTGCGGCTGCTGCACGATCAGGCCGCCGGCCACCATGCGCATCAAGGCCTCACGCACCGGTGTGCGACCCAGGCCGGTACGCGCCGCCAGATCGGCCTCGACCACCGGACTGCCCGGCTCGAGTTGCAGCGTCACCAGCAGCTTCTCGATGGCGTCATAGGCCACGGCCGTGACCCTGCGCTTGGGCTGCCTCGGAAGGGAGCGGGTGGTGGCAGTAGAGGGTTTCATGACAATTGGCTGCGCGGCTGGCGAGGCAACGATGGGCCGTGGTGTCCCACGTCAGTCGACCGAGCGGTACTCTGCCGGCCGGGTCGCCAGCGCTTGTGCAACCAGCTTCTCGACATGGGCGCGCTCCTCGCCCACCAGCGGCAGCCGCGGGCGGCGCATGTGTTCGGTGCCCACGCCGGCCAGCAGATCAATCAGCTTGAGGTTTTGCACCAGCTTGGTCGACACGTCCAGGTGCAGCAGCGGGGTCATCCACTGGTACAACTTCAGTGCCTGGGCATATTCGCCGGCCTGTATCAGGTCGTACAGCGCAACGGTTTCGCGCGGGAAGGTGCAGCCGACACCGGCCAGCAGGCCGTCGCAGCCCAAGGTCAAGCCCTCGAACGCCAGATCGTCGACGCCCAGGAACAACTGGTATCGGTCGCCCAGCGCAAGGCGCAAGTCGGTGATGCGGCGGGTATCGCCGCAGCTCTCCTTGATCGCAACGATCCATTCGCAATCGGCCAGTTCGACCATGTGCGCGGGTTGCAGGTCGACGCGGTAAGCGATCGGGTTGTTGTAGATCATGATGGGCTTGCGCGCCGCTTCGGCCATGGCACGCACATTGGCCATGGCTTCGCGCGCATCGGCGACATAGATCACCGACGGCATGACCATGTAGCCGTCCACACCCAGCGCGTTGCCGCCCTGGATGAAGCGCTCGGCCTCGCGTGTGCTGGTCTCCGACACATTGGCCAGCACCGGCACCCGGCCCGCGCTGGCCGCAATGGCGATGCGCGTGACCTCGAGTTTTTCTTCCAGTGTCAGTGTGCTGGCTTCACCCAGCGAGCCACAGGTGACCAGGCCATGGATGCCGTTGCGGATCTGGAAATCGATGTGCCGGGCCGTGCCTTCAGCGTCCAGGCTCTCGTTGGCATGGAACTTGGTGGTAATGGCCGGAAAGATGCCACGCCAGCGGGGATTTTGCATGGAGGTACTCCTGAATTCGGTTGACGGATCAACGGTGAACAAATGGTGTTTTAAGTATATGTCAAATATATTTGAAATACATCTATAGATTTTTCAAAGCTGCGAATCACGCCACGGCACCGGTTTACACCTGGCATAGCGCGGGGAAGCTTTCGGGCTCTACACCGCGTCCGCGGTGGCACTGGTGTTTTCCCTAGGTCGCAACTTTCGAAAATTGCCGATACTTGGTTTTCCGGTCGAACTAAGTCCCTCGGGAACCCTGGACAGCCGGAAAGAGCCGACGCCCGTATTTCCGCCAGCCAGCGGAAAACCAGGTTCCGGCTTCACGACGACACATGCAATCCGCCCCGCCGGGGCCTTCAACCGGACATCCAAGCAATTCAAACGTCATCTGACCGCCCTGGCCATGGGTACGGTCGCCGCTTTCGCACAGGCCACCGTCGGCGTGAGCTGGTCCAATTTCCAGGAGGAGCGCTGGAAGACCGATGAGGCCGCGATCAAGGCGCAACTGGAAAAATCCGGCGCCAAGTACATCAGCGCCGACGCGGGCGGCTCGCCCGAGAAGCAACTGGCCGACATCGACGGCCTGATCGCCAAAGGCGCCAAGGTGCTGATCGTGCTGGCCATGGACAAGGACGCGATCCTGCCGGCCGTGAACAAGGCCAACCAGCAGAAGATCCCGGTCATTGCCTACGACCGGCTGATCGAGGCGCCCGGCATCACCTACATCACCTTCGACAACAAGGAAGTCGGCCGCATGCAGGCGCGCGCCGTGCTGGCCGCCAAGCCCAAGGGCAACTACGCCATGATCAAGGGCTCGCCGACCGACCCGAATGCCAACTTCCTGCGCGAAGGTCAGCAGGAAGTGCTGGCCGCCGCCATCAAAAAAGGTGACATCAAGATCGTCGGAGACGAATTCACCGACGGCTGGAAACCCGAAGTCGCGCAGAAGAACATGGAGCAGATCCTGACCAAGAACGGCGGCAAGGTCGATGCCGTGGTCGCGTCCAACGACGGCATGGCCGGTGGCGTCGTGGCCGCCCTGACCGCCAAGGGTCTCAAAGGTGTTCCGGTGTCCGGTCAGGACGGCGACCATGCCGCGCTGAACCGCGTCGCGCTGGGAACCCAGACCGTGTCGGTGTGGAAGGACGCACGTGAACTCGGTCGCGAGTCGGCCGCTGCAGCCGTGGCCCTGGCCTCCGGCAAACCTGCACCCAATGCCAAGTCATGGGACGGCGGCGAGAAGAAGATCAAGGTCATGGCCCAATTCCTCAAGCCGATTCCGGTGACGTTGAGCAATCTGGACGTCGTCGTCAAGGCGGGCTGGATCACCAAGGAAGCCTTGTGCAAGGGCGTCACCGACGCGAAAGTCACGGCCTGCAAATAAGCCGGGTCCGTACCTACCCACAGGCGCTGCGCGCCTGTGGGTGTCAACCGGCAACGCGCCAGTAGCGCGCCGCTGCCATCCCGGCGCGTATACGCGCCACCCTTGTCGCGTATGGCGTCGCCTTGCTCGCGACCTGTCCGTTCACGTCGGAGGATTTCATGAACCAGATCATTCAATCGCTACGGCGCGCCTCGATCGACTGGCGCATGGTGCTGATGGCCACGGTGCTGGTGGTCATCGCGATCACATTCAATGCCATGTCCAACGGCATCTTCCTGTCGCCGGAAAACCTGTACAACGTCGCCCAGCAGACTGCCGTAGTCGGGATCCTGGCCACGGTCATGGTGCTGATCATCGTGGCGCGCAATATCGACCTGTCCGTGGGCTCGGTACTCGGTTTCATCGGTGTGCTGATCGCCACCCTCATGTACAGCTACAACTGGTCCTGGTCGACCGCAGCTCTGGCGGGCCTGGCAGCCGCCATTGCCGTGGCCATGTACCAGGGCTACCTGACCGCGGTCATCGGTGTGCCGTCCTTCGTGGTCACGCTGGGCGGCCTGATGTCGTTTCGCGGCGCCGCCTTTCTGGTGGCCGACGGACGCACGCAGCCGATCACCAACGAATTTTTCCTGCGCCTGGGCGGCGGCTACGAGGGGGCCATCGGCACCACCGCCAGCTGGGTGCTCGGTGCATTGATGTGCGCCGCACTAGTCGCCTGGAAGGCAAGCCAGCGTCGGGCGCGTCAGGCTTATGGCGTACCCACCAATGCCTTGTGGCTGGACTGCCTGATGACGGCCGTGCCGCTGGTCATCGTCATTAGCTTCGTCGCGGCCATGAACGCGTACCACATCCCCAACAAGGCGGCGCCCCAGGGCATACCGATTCCCGTGCTGATCTGGATCGCGGTGGCGCTGTTTGTGTCCTTCCTGGTGCACCGCACCCGCTTCGGCCGTTATGTCTTCGCAATGGGTGGCAACCCGGACGCGGCGGCCCTGGTCGGCATTCCGGTTCGCCGCGTCATGCTGCTGCTGTTCTGCCTGCTGGCGCTGTTGACGACGATTGCCGCCATCGTTTCGATTGCGCGCCTGAATGCCGGTACCAATTCGCTGGGCACCAATATGGAACTGCTGGTCATCGCGGCCACCGTGATCGGCGGCACTGCACTGGCCGGCGGCAGTGGCTCCATCTTGGGTTCGGTACTCGGAGCGCTGATCATGCAGTCGATCGACAGCGGCATGTTGCTGCTCGACGTTCCGATCGGCTGGCGCTACGTCATCATCGGCCAGGTGCTGATCGCCGCCGTGGTGTTTGACGTCGTCTACCGCAAATGGACCGGAGAAATGCAATGAGCGCAACACTATCCCCCGCCGGCGCACCGACCCGCGGCAAGCCCGATCCTTCGCGTTGCCTGGTTGAGCTACGCAACATTCGCAAGGCTTTCGGCGGCATCCACGCCGTCGATGACGTGAGCCTGAATCTGTATCCGGGCGAAGTAGTGGCCTTGCTCGGTCACAACGGCGCCGGCAAGTCGACCTTGATGAAGATGCTCGCGGGCGCCTATCCGATCGACAGTGGCGAAGTCATCATCGACGGCAAACAGGCCCAGGTCCGTGCGCCTGCCGACGCGCAGCGCCTGGGCATTGAATCGATCTACCAGACGCTGGCACTGGCCGACAACCTTGACGCCGTGGCCAACCTGTTTCTCGGCCGCGAATTGCTGACGCGTTGGCGCACGCTCGACGACCACCGCATGGACGCCGAGGCACGCAAGGTGTTCCAGCGGCTGAACAAGAACTTCACCAATGTGCAGACCCCGGTGCGGCGCCTCTCGGGTGGGCAGCGCCAGGTGGTGGCGATTTCCCGCGCCATCTACTTCAACGCGCGCATTCTGATCATGGACGAGCCCACCGCCGCGCTCGGCCCTGAAGAGACCGCAATGGTCGGCAACCTGATACGCCAGCTCAAGAACGACGGTGTCGGCATCTTCCTGATCAGCCACGACATGTACGATGTGTTTGCACTCAGCGACCGCCTCGCCGTCATGAAAAACGGCCAGATGGTGGGAACCTATCAGACGCGCGACGTGACCGAGGACGAAGTCCTGGGCATGATCATCGCCGGCAAGCAGCCGGCCGGGAAGACCGAGGCACCACGGCCGGCGCTTTCAGGCGCCCAAACAATGGCAAGGGCATGAAAACCAAAGGCGACCAGCAACTTGTCAAGCGCATCAACCGCAGCGTTTTGCTGCGCCTGTTGCGCGCCCAGAGCGGCCTGTCGCGTGCCCGGCTGGCGCAGGCCAGCGGGCTGACCAAATCCACCGTCAGCGCGCTGGTGCGCGAGCTGCTCGACGCGCACTGGATCAGCGAGGCCGATGCGCCGGTGGCCAACGACGGCATGGGCCGCCCGTCCACTCCCTTGCATATCGATGCGCAGCACCGCGTGCTGCTGGGCGTGGAAATCGGCGTGCAGCAGATGCGTCTGGTCGCGGTCTCGCTGACCGGCGAGGTGCTCCACGCCATCACGCAGCCTCTGGAGCGGCCCGACGCGGCCAGCGCCTGCGCTCAGCTCACCCGCATGGTGGGCCAGGCCTGGCGCACTATGCGCCAACGCGAACTGCTGCTCTCCGGCGTGGGCGTGTGCCTGCCAGGGGCCATCGACGAAGGCAGTGACCTGGTGCGCTTTGCACCCAATCTGGGCTGGCGCGATCTGCCCTTTCACGCCATGGTGTGTCAGGCCCTGGCGCAGGCCGAGATACCGGAGGTGGAGATTCATCTGCACAACGATGCCGATGCCGCGGCGCTGGGCGAATACGAGTTTGCCGCCACCACCACCGGCGACGCCGACCCGCTGATCTTCATCAGCTGTGATGTCGGCGTGGGCGCCGGCGTCGTGCTCAATGACCACCTGTTCTCCGGCGCGCGCGGCATGGCCGGCGAGATCGGCCACAGCATCATGCAGGTCGACGGCGAACTGTGTTCCTGCGGTCGGCGCGGTTGCGCGGAGACCTTCATCGGCGCACACGCGCTGGGCACCAGCGCCGGCATCACGCGCGCGTCGCGCTACCTCGGCGTGCTGATCCAGAACCTGGACGTGATGTACAACCCGCGCGTGGTCGTGGTCGGCGGACCGTCCTGCAGCGACCGGCCGGAACTGCTCCAAGATGCCATCAACGTGGTCGCCCAATATGCCGAGGCCGCCGGCGTGCCACCACCCCTGGTGCGCGGCGCCCGTTACGGGTTACAGGCTGCTGCGGTTGGCGCCGCGGCCGTGGCGTGGCACCATTACCTGCGCCCACTGCGCTCGGGCAACCACCCGCAGCCGGGCCAACAGCGCCAGGGCGACCTGGCAGACTTGAAACCTGTCGGTGTGCAAGCCCCGCGCACGCGACGCCAACCTGTGGAGTCCCGATGAAAAAGCTTGTCTGGGGCGTGCTCAGCACCGCCAAAATCGGCCGCGAAAAGGTCATCCCCGCGATGCAGGCGGCCAGCCTGTGCGACATGCGCGCGATCGCCTCCCGATCTCTCGAGCGGGCACAACATGCAGCCAAGGCGTTGGGCATACCGGTGGCGTACGGAAGTTATGAGGAGTTGCTGGCAGACCCGGCGATTGAAGCCATCTACAACCCGCTGCCGAACGACCAGCATGTGGCGCTGACGCTGCAGGCGGCGCGCGCCGGCAAACACGTGTTGTGCGAAAAGCCGCTGGCGCTGGACGCCGAGCAGGCGGCGCAATTGCGCGAGGTCGCCACGCAGGTGCACATCATGGAAGCCTTCATGGTGCGCTTTCATCCGCAATGGCAACATGTGCGCGAGCGCCTGCGCTCCGGCGATCTGGGCCCGGTACGCACGATCCAGACCTGGTTTTCGTATTTCAACCGCAACGCAGACAACATCCGCAACCAGGTCGCGCAAGGCGGCGGCGCCCTGTACGACATCGGCTGTTATGCCATCGTTACCGCGCGTTATCTGTTTGACTGCGAACCGCAGCGCGTGATCGCACTGTTCGACCGCGATCCGACCTTTGGCACCGACCGCACCGTCAGCGCCCTGCTCGACTTCGGCGCCGGCCGCCGACTGGTGTTCACCGCGTCAACCCAGAGCGTGCCTTACCAGCGCGTCCAGATCATCGGTGAACACCGGCGCATCGAGGTCAAGATACCGTTCAACGCCCCGCCACAACAAGCCACCGATGTGCTGACCGACGACGGCTCGGCACTCGACGGCAGCGGCATCCATACCGAGACCCTCGCCGCGTGCGACCAGTACGGCCTGCAAGGCGACGCATTTGCCCGCGCCGTGCGCAGCCAGACGCCCCTGCCCTGGGGGGTCGACGACGCGGTGCGCAATATGCGCGTCATCGATGCCTTGTTTGCTTCGGAACGAACCGGTGCCTGGGTTGCGCTCTAGGATGAACGACGCCCCCCGTCTGTACGGTCTCACTGCGTGTAGACCGTCCGAACCCCCCACTGGGGGGCGCCCCCTACGGCCTGGCAAAGCCAGTTCCGTGGGGGCCTGGGCTGGTATGCTCCGCGGCCGATTGATCCTGCTTGGGCAATGGGTCCGATGCGCCGCGCAACTTGCACTGGCCGCAAGCCTGCTGGTGAGCGCGCTCGCCGGCACGGCGCAGACCACGCCAGCGCCGGTGCGCTTCATCGAGGAGACCGACAGCGCCGGTCTGCAGGTCCGTTTTGAGGGAGACTTCGAGTTCCAGGTCGGCGGCGGTGTGGCCAGCTTCGACTGCGACGACGACGGACTGCCCGAAGTCTTCGTCACCGGTGGCGTGAGCAAGTCCAAGCTGTACCGCAACCGCAGTAGCCGCGGCGGGCCGATCAAGTGCAGGAAGAGCGCTCGGGTCTGGAAGTGACCGGCGCCAATGGCGCGTATCCGATCGACATGGATGGCGATGGCAAGACCGATCTGGTGGTGCTGCGCGTGGGCGAGGTCCAGCTGTTTCGCGGCCTCGGTGGTTGCCGGTTTGAACGCGCCAATGACCTCTGGAAGTTTCCCAGCGACAACCTGTGGCACAGCGCGTTCAGCGCCACCTGGGAGCGCGGCCAGAGCTGGCCGACCCTGGCCGTCGGCAGTTATATTGACCGCGCCCGCCAGGACTTCCCGTGGGGCAACTGCACTGCCGGCAGCCTGGTGCGCCCAGCGGCGGACAACCGCAGTTTCGCCGAGCCTGTGGCGCTGGCGCCCGGGCACTGCGCGCTGTCGATGTTGTTCCATGACTGGAGCGGCCGTGGCGATGTGGCGCTGCGCGTGAGCAATGACCGCGAATACTTCAAGGGCGGGCAGGAGCAGTTGTGGCGTGTGCCGTCCGCTCAGGCACCCAGTCTTTACACCGCAGAACAGGGCTGGAAGCCGCTGCAGATCTGGGGCATGGGCATCGCCAGCCATGACCTCGATGGCAAGGGCCGACCGGCCGTGTTCCTGACCAGCATGTCCGACAACAAGTTGCAGGTGTTAGAGGGGGACGGCCAGCGGCAAAGCTATATCGACACCGCGTACAAACGCGGTGCCACGGCACACCGGCCCTATGTCGGCGGCGACATCCATCCGTCGACCGCCTGGCATGCGCAGTTCGGCGACGTCAACAACGACGGCTTCAGCGACCTGTTCATTGTCAAGGGCAACGTCGCCAGCATGCCGGACTTCGCCACGCTCGATCCGAACAACCTGCTGCTGCAGCGTGCCGATGGCCAGTTCGTCGAGACGGGGCAGCAGGCCGGCATGGCGAGTTACCGACGCGGACGTGGCGGCTTGCTGGTCGACCTCAACGGCGACGGCCTGCTCGACATGCTGGTGATCAACCGCTGGGACAAGGCCCAGTTGTGGCGCAACGTCGGCAGCGGCAATGCCGACAGCGCGCAATCGCCCGGCCAATGGCTGCAACTGCGCCTGCGCCAGAGCGGTGGCAACCGCGACGCGATCGGCGCCTGGGTCGAGATAGACCTGGGCCAGCGCGTGATCCGCCAGGAGCTGACTATCGGCGGCGGCCACGCCAGCGGCCATCTGGGCTTCATGCATTTCGGGCTGGGGCAGGCACGCGCGGTCAAGTTGCGGGTGCGTTGGCCGCACGGCCCCTGGAGCGAATGGCAAAGCACCACAGCCGGCGCCTTCTATCTGATGGATCGCCAGGCAGGTCTGCGCCCCTGGAGTGCGCCATGAGCGTACTGCGCCCAAGCGGTGGTCGGGTATGCGCCGACACCCAGCCGGCACACGGCGTAGCCCGGTCGGGCCGCGTGCGGCGCTGGCTGGGCACGCTGCTGCTGGCCGCAACGGTGGCGGCACCGGCAAGCGCGCAGACGACAGCGACGCCGGCCCAGCCAGCCAGCGCCTATGGCAGCGCGCTGGTGACCGACTGGTTTTCACTGGCGCTGCAACTGACCCAGCAATCACCGGGATTCAGCCCGCCGGTGGCAGCGCGCGCCCTCGCCTACCTGTCGCTGGCGCTGTACGAATCGGTGGTTCCCGGCATGGCCGACCACCGCAGTCTGGCCGGGCAGCTCAACGAACTCAGTTCGCTGCCCTGGGCGCAGCCCGACGAGCCGCTGCATTGGCCCACCGTGGCCAACGCCACCATGGCGACGATGACGCGCATGATGTACAGCAATGCCAGTGCCGACAACAAGGCCCGCATCGACCTGCTCGAGCGCAACATGGTGCTGCAGCATGCACAGGACTTCGACCCCGCCACGCTGACGCCGGAGATACGCAACCGGTCGGAGACCTTCGGCCGCTTGATGGCCATGGCCTTGATGACCTGGGCCCGCACCGACGGCGGCCATGAAGCCTGGGGACCACCGCGCCGCGGCATCCCCCACTACGTACCCCCCAGCGGCGAGGGCCAATGGAGTGCAACGCCGCCAGCCTATGCGCCAGCCCTGCTGCCACGCTGGGGTGACAACCGGCCATTCGCACTTGCTGGCCCGAAGGACTGCCCCCCGCCGGCGCCGCCAAGCTACGACGAAGGCAAGGATTCGGCATTCCAGCGGGATGCGCTCGAGGTCTACCGCATCAGCCGCCAGGCCACACAAGAACAGCGCCAGATCGCCTTGTACTGGGCCGACGATCCGGGCAAGACGCCGACGCCGGCAGGCCACTGGACCTTCATCGCCAACGACCTGTTGAAGGCGCGCAAGGCGTCGCTGGCCGACGCGGCGCGCACCATGGCGCAACTCAATCTGGCCATGGCCGACGCCTTCATCGCGGCCTGGTCGGCCAAATACCAGTACAGCCTGTTGCGACCAGTGACCTATGTCCAACTCACGATCGACAGCAACTGGGTGCCCACGATGATGGACACACCGCCGTTTCCGGAATATCCATCGGCCCACTCGGTGCAATCGAGCGCCGCCGCCGGCGTGCTGGACCAGAATTTCGGTGCCACGACCCGGTTCACCGACAACACCCACAACGACCGCGGCTGGGGTCCACGCGATTTCGTCAATTTTCGCGCCGCAGCCGACGAGGCCTCGCGTTCACGGCTGTTCGCCGGCATTCACTTCGGCTTCGGCGTCACCGGCGGACAAGTCCAGGGGCGCTGTGTGGCGCAGAAGGTGCTGGCACTGGAACTGCGCAAACGCTGAGCAAGGGCGCGGACCACGCAGTGGGCCCGGTCAACCCCGATTTGTCGGATCTATCTCCGCCCGATTCAGGCGACCAGCGCCAGCGCGGCGTAGTCGCCGACATGCGAACCCAGACCGGCCGGCACCAGCGCGAAGCCTTCGGTCAGCGAGGGCAGACGACCGTCAATGTGCGACTGCAGGCGCGGCAGCAGGTAGTCGCGGTTGTGCCAGAACACGCTGCCGCCGATGCTGATGCGCTGCAGGTCGAGCGTCACGACCAGGTTGTACAAGGTGCGCCCCATCACGCGGCACAGGTTGTCGACGATAGCCACGGCATCCACATTGCCATCGCGCGCAGCCTGCAGCAGGGCCACCGCATCGACAAACCCGGACGAGGCGAAGCGACGTTCCATCGCGTTGCCAGCGACCTGGCCCTCGACGTCGCCGATGTTGCCGCAACCGCACAAGGCATCGTTGTTGTCATCGACATACATGTGGCCGGCATGGCCGGCATTGCCGTTCTTACCACGGAGCACATGGCCATCGACACACAGCCCCACGCCGATGCCGGTACTCCAGGTCAGGTAACCACAATGGTCCAGCCCCTGCAAGGCGCCCCAGCGGCGCTCGGCCTGCAACGCGGCAATCGCATCGTTGGCGACATGCACGCCGGGAAAACGCGCGCGCAGCGGCGCTTCCAGAAGCGCGCTATGCCAGTCGTTGGGCAGGCCCCGACCTTCGCCGGCCATACCGCCACAAATGTTGGGCGCAGCCAGCTCGACACAGCCCCCGCGGATCAGGAACGGACCGCACGAGGACACACCCACCGCGCTCACATCGGCGGCCTGCACCTGTGCCAGCGCACAGCTGCTGTCGATCAGGCGCAATATCTGCAATGCCAGCGCATCGTTGCCACCTTGCTTGGCCGTCGGCTCGGCGACCCGACCACGAATGCCGTCGCGGTCGGCAACGCTGACCGCCACCTTGGTGCCGCCCACGTCCACGCATATGCGTGTGCCCTGCAGGTTGTCGAATACCGTGGCGATTTCGCTGCCGGGAGCGGCCTGACTGCTGTTCAATTCGCGATCCTGTTCAATGCTGTAAAAGCAGGCGGTGCCAGCCCGTGCTGGCGACCGCCGCGACACCCAGGCAGGGCTGCCATGCGGGGCCTGCGCGGGCCCCAAGTGCGCATCGTACCAGCGCATCGGGCATCTGCGCACCGTAACCCGCACGTAACCGGCATGCATGCAGATGCCGCGTACGGAACCACTCAGCGCACGCCTTCGTCAGCGCTTGCCACCAGGCTGTCACACCTCCCGGTTCCAACGAAAAGAGGGAAAATACCACCGCGATGGGGCAGTGGGTGACAACACGCCTTCAGACCCGTCCGAAGTCATCCTGCAGACGCACGATGTCGGACTCGTCCAGCAACTCACCCAATTGAACCTCGATCACTTCGAGCGGAAGCAAGCTGCGATTGGCGAGTCGGTGCACCTGGCCGATCGCGATATCCGTGTGTTCGCCGACCACCAGATCGGACTCGCGAGCGCCCACCGTGACATGCGCCGTTCCGAGCACGACCAACCAGTGTTCAGCGCGGTGCAGGTGTTTTTGCAGACTGATTTGCTGGCCCGGATGGACCCGGATGCGCTTGACCAGGTGGCTGGGCGCGTCGGACACGGTTTCGTACCAGCCCCAGGGCCGGTCAACACGGTCAAACGACCTGGCATCAGGCGAAGAAGTCACGGATAAGGCTTTCGAATCGACGGTAGCGGCAATGCTACCGCGCTTTATCTCGACGCTGAATAACTCCCCGCGGATGTGCGTTGCCTTAGCCCATACGTGCCAGTTGCTCGCGCGTCCAGCGCACGATGTCTGCCGCACCCATGGCGCCAGCCTGACGCGCTATCTCGCGCCCGCCCTTGAACAGCGCCAGTGTGGGGATGCTGCGGATATTGAAGCGCTGGCCCAGCGTCTGCGCTTCCTCGGTGTTCACCTTGGCCAGCCGCACGTCGGGCTCGAGTTCGGCGGCCGCCTGCTCAAACGACGGCGCCATCTGGCGGCATGGACCACACCAGGGCGCCCAGAAGTCGACCAGCACCGGCAGGTCGTTGCGCGTGATGTGCTTGTCGAACACCTCGGCATCCATGGCGGTGGAATGCGCGGAAAACAAGGGTTTGTGGCATTTGCCGCAGTCAGGCGCCCGGCTTCGGTCCGCGTCGGTCACGCGGTTGGTGGTATGGCAATGCGGGCAAACAATGTGCGCAGGGGTCGTCGTCATGGTTCGAATCTCGTTGGCAATTTCTGAACGGCGCCGCATCGTGATCGGCGCCAATGCACTGGACATGGCGTCGACTCGGCGCAATTCAAGCGCTACCAATCACCCATTGACAGTCGCAAGTTGCCAGCCGGCGGTAGGGGCGCATGGCACAGCACCACCTGGTCAGGCCAGATCAGGTCACCTGGTCCAGTTTCCAGCTCATGTACAGCAATAGCAGCAGTACCAGGCAAACCGCCGGCATGATGGCCCAAAGCCCCAGATGGGCGCCGAGCAATCCCAGCGCCGCCGGACCCAGCGCACAACCGACATACGCGAACGCCACCTGGCGACCGATCACGGTGCGCGCGGTGTCGGGGTCGAACCGGTTCGTCGCCTCGTGCATCAAAGCCGGGTAGATCGGCGCGCAACCGAGGCCGAGCAGCATCAGACCCGCCAGGTTCGCCAAGTCTGGCAGCAGCGGGATGGAGAACAGCACGGCACCCGCCAAAGCGCCGACGATGCCCAGCCGCACCAGCAGGCGATTACCCAGCCGGTTGGCGACCAGACCGATGGCAAACCGACCGACCATGATGGCGCCGAAGAAGCCGGCAACCCACAGACCGGCACGCGCCGGATCGGTGCCGCGGCCGTCAACCAGGATACTGGCGGCCCACAAGCCGGTACCGACCTCGATCGTGGTGTAGACGATGTACAAGGCCGGCGCCAACCAGGGAGCCCATGGTGGCACCGGCGCACGCGTCGGCACGGGTTTGACGCCTTCTGGCGGGCTGTTTGCAGCGGCCGCGCGCTCCGGCTCCTTTTCCCACAAGCGCAGATTGCGCAGAAACAGCAGCGCCAGCAGCAGCTGGATCGCCGCGATCACCGCATAACCACCTTGCCAGCCGAACCGACCCGCCAGCGCCGCGCCCATGACGACGGGCCCTATGGTGGCGCCAACACCCCAGCAGCCATGCAACCAGTTCATGTGGCGGGCGCTGTAGTGCCGGGCCACGAAATGGTTCATGCCCGCATCGACCGAACCCGCGCCCAGACCCAGCGGAATGACCAGCAACACGATCCAGTGAAAGCTGGGCGCCAGCGCGAAACCGAGCAAGGCCAGGCCGGTCATGAAACCGCTGATGGCCACCACCTTGCCGGTGCCCAGCCGCGACAACACGAATCCGCTGGCGAAACCCGACACCGCAGAACAGGTGGTCAGAATCATCGTCAGCAGTCCGGCGTCTTCCAGTGATCGCCCGAATTCGGCGCGCATGGCGGGCCAGGCCACGCCCAGCACGCTGTCGGGCAGGCCCAGGCTGATGAAGGTCAGATAAATCAGCCCCAGCAGCAGCACATGACCCGACAACAGGCCCGATTTCACAAAATTCGCACCAGCGCTGCGGCCACCAGGCTGATCAGCACGGTGGTGGCCACCGGCAGGAAAAACGGACGGCCGAACAAACGGAACCGGAAGTCGCCCGGCAGCCGGCCGTAACCGATCTTGTCCAGGAATGGCGCGAAGAAGTTGAGCAGGATCAGCACGATGAAAACCACCACCAGCCAGCGGATCATGGTGTGCCCCTGTCACTTGTTGCACAGCGTGCGCTGATGTTGGTGATGGGCACCGGCAGCCGGACAGTGGCGCGGCAGATACAGAACATGCAACTCATAAGGAATGGCTGCGATCGCCGCCCGCAAAGCCGAGTGCATCCCACGACGCGCCGCGGGAAAATCCGATCACCTTGAACAATTCGCCCATTTCATGCTCCAGCAGCAGCTTCTGCGCCATGGTTCGTTCCGGCAAGCTGGCCGCGTCGAGCATAGTGCCGATGCCGCAATTGATCAGGAAGCGCGCCTGGCTGGTGTAACCCAGCAGATTCCACGGCGCAGTGCCTTGCGCCGCGCCATCGGCTGTGTCTTGCGCTGCCAGCGCCAGGCCGGTGAAGTTCACATGCGCCGTGATGTCCTTGGCGCCAATGTCAACCAGCGGCTGGTCGTCCATGCGATGGGCCCGGTGGCACATCAACGTGCCCATGGACCGTTGCTTATGGTAGTACTCACTCTCGGGAAATCCGTAGTCGATCAGGAACAACGCGCCTTGTGCCAAGCGGTCTACCAGTGTGCGCATGAAAGCCTCGGCCTGTGGATGTACCTCGGTCAAGTAGTCATGGTCGCCGGCAATGTCCACCGGCGGTCGCAGTGCGGTTGCTCTGTCCTGCCAGGCCAGCGCACCGTCCGGCCCGGCCACGACGCCACGCTCATGCCATACGCTGCCGACACGCGCCAGCAGCTTGACCGGCATGGCATCGATGAGCTCGTTGCCCACCACCACACCCTGCAGTGAGGCCGGCAGTCGGTCCACCCACTGCAGCTTGTCGGCAAATGCCGCCAGCGTCTGGCGCTGCCGGGCTCGCAGCGTACCCGACAGGTCCACGATGGTGTAGCTGTCCACTTGATCACCCAGGGCCTGCAGCAATTGCGCGGCCATGGCGCCGGTGCCTGCGCCAAACTCCCAGACCGCGCGCGTGCCCGTCATCTGCAATGCCTGCGCCACCTGCGCCGCCAGCGCACGGCCAAACAAGGGCGACAGGGTCGGCGCGGTGACGAAATCACTGCCGCCAACCCCGCTCCCACGCGCCGGATGCTGACCGATCTGGCCGCTGTCGCGGGCGTAGTAACCCAGGCCCGGTGTGTACAGGGCAAGTTCCATGAACCGGTCGAAACCCATCCAACCCCCAGAGGCGCCCAGCTCGTGCTCCAGATGCGCCTGCAAGCCGCTCGTTAAACTCGGGGGTAACTCCATCCGCTCCGATTGTCCCCGAATGTCTGCCACTGCCCGCCCTCGCGTCGTCCTTGTCACCGGTGCTGCCAAGCGCCTGGGCCGTGAGATTGCGCTGAATCTGGCGCGCGACGGCTGGCAGGTGGCTGTGCATTTCCGCGACTCGGTCGAAGAAGCGCACCACACCAGCGCCGAGTGTGCCAAGTTGTCGGGCAACAGCAAGTCGTTTCGGACCAATCTGGCCAATGAGACGGCGGTGCAGAACCTGCTACCCAGTGTGATTACCCATTTCGGTCATGTCGACGCGGTCGTCAACAGCGCATCGACCTTCGAGCAGGACAGCACCGCCACATTCAGCTTCGCGGCCATGGAAAAACACATGCGCAGCAATGCCGGCGCCGCGATCCTGCTCGCGCAGTCCTTGCACACCCATATCGTGCAGCGGCGCAGCGATGCTGTGGCCTGCGAAGCGGATGAAACAAGTGAAGGTGACGAACCCCGAAAAGCCAGCGAGCCGCAGGCGCAAGGCGTGGTGATAAATCTGCTGGACCAGAAACTCTGGAACCAGAACCCGGACTTCGTAAGC
>Ga0209702_10001085_pt1 | contig 54504 bp, 65 predicted proteins | sample FRY01_FD_187210 | JGI IMG/M metagenome (GOLD analysis project Ga0209702, IMG submission 187210) | Freshwater microbial communities from Lake Fryxell liftoff mats and glacier meltwater in Antarctica - FRY-01 (SPAdes) (version 2) | ecosystem: Environmental > Aquatic > Freshwater > Ice > Glacier...
ATCGGTCACCCCCTTTGGGTGACTATGACAACCGGACAGATGTCGTGCTACAGAACCGGACAGATCACGAACTCGCAACACGCCGTCGCATTAAATTGACCGTGCTGCCAACACTGGCTACATTAAGGGCCGGTGAAACGGCAGGTGCGTTGTGACTATCACTATCAAACGCACCATCGAATCACGCGCGTCAAAAACATCGTCGCAGTGCATGAAAACTACTTTGCACAAGCGTCTGGTGTTGTTGAAACGTCTCTGAAAACTTTTACACCTTGTAGTTCGGGTAAGTCCATTGAGGCGACGCAGATCGCCGGGGCCGCCATACGATATGCGGCTGACCCGATTTATGAATAATCAATCGCGGAGGGACCCATGAGTCTGCATCTTTCTTTGAAGAAAATTATTTCGCTTACCGCGATCGCCTGCGCTGCCCTGTTGCCGTCAACCCAGGCTTCCGCTGCGCAGAAAGTCGATTTCTCCGGCAAACGCATCCTGGTCACCGTGCCCTTTGCACCCGGCGGCGGGTCGGACGTCTATATCCGCGCCCTCCAGCCTTTTCTGCAAAAACATCTGCCGGGCAACCCGACCATCATCGTGCTCAACGTTCCGGGTTCGCGCTCGATCCCCGGCGCCAATCGCTTCCAGGATCGCGCCATCGCGGACGGCACCCACGCCATTGTCGTTTCGGCCACCACGGTCGGCAGTTTTGTGTTCTCACGCTCCAAGGTCAAATTTGATCTGGACAAGTGGGAGCCGGTGCTGCTCTCGCCGCAGGGCGCAGTCGTTTACGCCACTCCCGCGCTCGGCGCGAAGGGGCCGCAGGATCTTGCCAAGCTCAAGGGCCAGGCGCTGGTCTTCGGCGGGCAAAGTGCGACCGGCGGTGAAGCGCGCACCATCATGACTTTCGAACTGCTCGGCCTCAAGACCAAATATGTCTGGGGCATGAACCGTGGACCGGTGCGTCTGGCTTTTGAACGCAAGGAGCTGAACATCAATTACGATTCGATGCCCGGCTATCTTGGTGCCGCATCGAAACTGGTCAAGGCCGGCAAGGCAGTACCGCTGTATACCATGGGGATCGTCGACAGCAAGGGCACGCTCATTCGCGATCCGAACATGCCCAACCTGCCCCATTTCGGTGAAGCCTACGAGATGATGCTGGGCAAGAAACCGTCGGGACCCGGCTATGACGCATGGCAGTCAGTCAACAAAATGATGACCATGCTGAACAAGGGTCTCTTCCTGCCGGAAGGCACGCCGAAGCCGGTGCTCGATGCCTGGCGCACAGCAATAACCAATGCCCTTAAAGATCCGGATTTCGAAAGAGAAGCCGGTAAGATCATCGAGGGTTATCCGCAGTTCATCGGAGAAGCGGCTAATCCCATCGTCAAGGATGCCACCACCTTCAAGCCCGAAGCCTGGGCCTGGCTCAAGAACTATTTCAAGACGCAGCATAACGTCACGATTCAATAACTTCGGAATCGCGATCGGCTAAATGCAAACAGACCTCCTGCAGGCGCTGTCCACGCTATTAAGCGTGCAGCACCTGCTTTTCCTGCTGGGCGGCACGCTGCTTGGCCTGGTCGTCGGCATTCTGCCGGGGCTGGGCGGCATTGCCGCGCTGTCAGTGCTGCTGCCGTTTGTCTACGGCGGCGATCCGACGCTGGTATTGCCGATGATGATCGGCCTGCTCGCTGTCACCAACACCTCGGATACGTTTCCGGCCGTGCTCGTGGGTATCCCCGGCACCTCCAGCGCGCAAGCGACCATCCTTGACGGTTTTCCGCTGGCCCGTCGCGGCGAAGCTGCGCGTGCACTGGGTGCGGCCTTCTCGGCGTCATTGATTGGCGGACTGTTCGGCGCCCTGATGCTGACGCTGGCCATCCAATTCGCGCGCCCGTTGATACTGGCCGTCGGCTTCGGCGAACAACTGATGCTGGTCGTGCTGGCACTGACGATGGTCGGCATGCTCACAGGCGCCAGCGCGCTCAAGGGGTTGATCATGTGCGGCATGGGCCTCTTGTTCGGCAGCATGGGCGCGGCACCGGCCACTGCCGAAGAACGCCTCACCTTCGGTCTGATCTACCTCGATGACGGCGTGCCGCTGGTGATCGTCGGCCTTGCGATGTTCGCGATACCCGAGATGGTGGAAGTGCTGCGCAAACGCACGACCATCTCGTCCAACGCCGAGCTCGGCGGCAGCACGCTGCAGGGGTTCCGCGAAACCCTCAAACACAAGTGGCTGGTCCTGCGCTGTTCCACGATCGGCGTGCTGATCGGCGCACTGCCGGGACTGGGCGGATCAGTCACCAACTGGGTGGCCTACGGGCATGCGGTGCAGACAGCGAAAGACCGCTCACAGTTCGGCAAAGGCGATATCCGCGGCGTCATCGGACCGGAAGCCTCCAACAATGCGGACAACGGCGGCGCCCTGATACCCACGCTGATGTTCGGCATTCCGGGCTCGGGCAGCATGGCGCTGTTTCTCGGCGCGCTCGTGCTGATCGGTGTCGAACCGGGAATCGGCATGATGGAGCGCCATCTTGACCTCACCTTCATCATTATCTGGTCGCTCGCCATCGCTAACGTTCTCGGAGCCGGAATCTGTCTGATGCTGGCCAGACCGATTGCACGCATAACACTCGTGCCGTTTGCGCTGGTGGCGCCCTTCATGATCGTCATCGTCTACTTCGCAGCCTTTCAGGCCACGCGCGCATGGGAGGATCTGATTGCGCTGTTCGTGCTCGGCATCGTCGGCATGTTCATGAAGCGCTTTGGCTGGTCGCGTCCCGCATTCCTGATCGGCTTTGTGCTGTCGATGCGCCTCGACGCCTCGGTCTACCAGTCGATACAGATTTACGGCGCCACCTTCCTCGAGCGCGGCGGTGTGCAGTTTATGCTGGCGCTGATCGTCATTTCCATTTTTCTGGCGGCGCGGGCGAAGCGGCACCGTAAGCCACCCGCAGCGGAAAGCCCGCATGTGCCGGTCCACAAGACGCCGCAGGCGGCGTTCGTGGGGCTGTTGATCGTCAGCTGCCTGTATGTGCTCTACGATGCATGGCCGCTCAACTTCCTGGGCAAGGTGTTTCCGGTCTCGGTGGCATTGATCACGCTGGCACTGCTCGTCGCCACGGTGGTGCTGTTCAATCGCAAACGGCCCGATTACGTGTTCTTCGACAGCGAGCACGAATGGACCGGCGACGACCGACCCGTACACAGCGACCTGTATTTCCAGTGCTGGATCCTGGCGCTGCTCGCGGTAATCGGCTTGCTTGGTTTTATCCTGGGGATATTCACCTACATCGCGACGTTCCTCTGGGTAAAGGCCGGCGTGCGCTGGTACAAGGCGCTGGCCGGTGCATTGGCCGCGGTAGCGGTCATGAGCCTGTTCGGCCATTTCCTGGTGTTGGAATATCCGACTGGCCTGTTGCAATACCTGTTCGAATTGCCCTGGCCGCTAAACTGATCTGAAGCACGCGATGGGGCAGCGCTGCGCATCAGCGAGCGGTGCAGGCACCCGGTCTAAAAAAGGTCTACTATGCTTTTCGCACAGAACTGCGTGCGGGGCAGCCACCTGCCCCTGAACGTTTTTTTCGACGCACTTTTACGACGCACATCATTTCATTCGAGGAGCATTCATGAACAAAACAAAACTGGGCACCAACCTGTTGGTGTCGACCTTGCTGGTGTGCGGCACGATCGGCGCTGCAACTGCTGAATATCCTGAAAAACCGGTGCGTTTTATTGTGCCCTTCAGCACCGGCGGCGGCACCGACCTGCAGGGGCGCCTACTCGCCGACAAGCTGCGCCAGGGTCTGGGACAGCCAGTACTGGTCGACAACCGCACGGGCAACGGTGGACTGATCGGCGCCGAAGCCGTCGCCAGAGCTGCGCCCGACGGTTATACGGTGCTGATGACCTCGGCATCGATTTCTCTGAACGCCGTACTGCAGAAGAACTCCATCCGTTTTAACCTGCTGAAGGACTTCGATCCGGTAAGCTGAGTGGGCAACACGGCGCTGGTGCTTGCTGTACACAACAGCGTCCCCGCAAAATCAGTCAAGGAGCTCGTAGCCATTTCAACGCGGGCACCGAACGGTTTGAATATTGCAGCCAACGGCGTCGGCACCACCAGCCACCTGTCGGCGGAAATGTTCAAGCAATTCACAAAAGTCAAAAGCGTCATCATTCAATACAAGGGCGGCGGCCCGTCAGGACTGGCGCTCGCCACCGGTGAAACCGACATGCTGTTTAATACGCCGACTGCGCTGATGACCCATCTCAACGCCAAGCGCATCCGGGCACTGGCCGTGACCACCGAAAAGCCGACGGCATGGAATCCGGATCTGCCGACCATGAATACTTTTTATCCTGGTTTTGTAACGGATCAGTGGTATGCCGTTTTTGTGCCGGCGGGCACCCCCAAGAACGTCGTAACCACGCTGCATGCGCAAATCAAGAAGGCGCTGGATACCAAAGAAGTGCGTGAGTTCTATCGGCAGCAAGCGCTGGACCCCGTGGGCAGCGGCCCCGAGGAACTGACCAAGCTGATCAAGAGCGAGATTGCGAAATACACCGACGTCGTGGCGAAAGCCGGCATCAAGACCCGGTAACACTGCAAAAATTACTGTAACTTGTTGATTTAATTAATATTTTTAAAGGAAAGTTATGGCCCGGCTGGAACCGCTGCCGATCGGCGCAGCACCTGAACTAAAAGAAATGTTCGAGAAACAACTGGCGACCAATAAATATGTGGCCAACAGCCAGCTCATCATGCAGCGCAAGCCCAAGCTGGTACTGGCCCTGCGCGGCCTGTCGGCTGCGGTGTTTGACGCCGACGGTGAAGTGTCATTGGGGCTGAAGCGTCTGCTCGCCTATGTGGTGGCGCGCACGCACGGCTGCCATTATTGAATGGCGCACAACGCTGGGGGGTCTCTCCAGCAAGGCATACCGGTAGAAAAACTCGAAAAGGTCTGGGAGTTCCGCACCAGCCCGCTGTTCAGCGATGCTGAGCGCGTCGCACTCGAGTTTTCCATCGCCGCAGCATCGCAGCCCAATGACGTCACTGATGAGCTGTTCGAGCAGATGAAAAAGCACTGGAATGAAGGGCAGATCGTCGAGATCACTGCGCTGATTTCATACTTCGGGTTCATGAATCGCTGGAACGACACCATGGCGACGCCGCTGGAAGAGCATCCGATCGAGAAAGCGGAGAAACACATTACGCAACACGGCTGGTCGGTCGGCAAACACAAACACGGCTGAACTGTATTGCTGTAGCAGACGGGGCCCGGTGCCTGATCACCGCGGCCCTGTTGCTTTTTGTGTCTGCCCTGGCGTGAAACGTCCGCCTGGCAAAACGGCTCAGATCAGAAAATCGTAGTGCAGGCGATAAAACGGCCGCCGCAGCTGATCCGCTGCTGCCAGCGGGTACGGCACGGCGGCGATATCGGATTCTGTTTCGAGGTGCACGACCAGTTGTTCGCGCACGCCGAACACCGGATCTTCATCGATGTACGGATCGTCGTGATGAAAGACCTCGGTGACCACCGGGCGATGGCCGGTGGCGGTAACCGATAAATGATAATGCGCGGGCCGCCACGGGCGGCGTCCGGTCGCGCGCAACAGATCACCCACGGGACCGTCTTCGGGCACGGTATAAGGCGCGGGCCGCACGGTGGTAAAAGCATAGCAGCCGCCGGCATCGGTTTTCATGCGCCGCCGCAAATTGAAATCAGGCTGCTGGGGGTCCTGGTTGGAGTAGAGCCCGTTCGCGGCGGTTTGCCACACATCCAGCACAGCACTGGGCACAGGTTTGCGCGTCGCCGCGGACAGCACCTGCCCATAGAACGCGACCTGATCCCCATCGTTGGCGCCGATCATGTCACCGCCGACCTCCAGCCATGGTGCACCGGCGATATAAAACGGTCCAAGGTTGCTGTACGCAGTGCGCCCCTTGCTGCTGTTGATCATGTCCACCAGAGCAGTCAGACCCAGCACGTCGGAATAGAGTATGAACTCGCTGCGCTCCGGCGAAGAAATTTCGCCGGCACGCGCCAGCAGGCTCATCGCCGCCTGCCATTCTTCATGCGTGAGTTCGGCCTCCTTGGCAAAAGCATGCAGATGCAGCGCCAGTTTTGACAGGATGAGTTTCAGGCGCGGCGAGGTCTCCTCACCGCAATAGGCCATGAAAGCTTCGGTGATGGTGTCTTTGTTGACGGACTGCATAAAAATTCCCCTAGATCAGCACCAGGCTCATGCCGGGAAAGGCGATGACGGCAACAAGCACCATCAGCATGATCGCGGCAAAGGGCAGCGCGCCGGCAAAAATATCATAGAGCGTGATCGTCGGATCATTGATGGCACTCTTGACCGTGAACACGGACAGGCCGAGCGGCGGCGTCAGCAGGCCGATCTCCGCGCCGATCACGGTCACCACGCCGAACCACACCAGGTCGCCACCGAACGCCTGCACGGCCGACAGGAACAGCGGCGCGGCAATCAGGATGATGGAGGCGGTGTCGAGCACGGTGCCCAGCACGATCAGTGTCACCACGTATATGGCCATCAGGTGGTTGAGCCCGAAGTTCATGTCAGCCAGCCATTCGCCGAACAGGGTAGGCAGTCCCGCCATGCCCAGCATGCGGCTGTACATGTTGGCGGTAATGATCAGGAACAGCAGTGTGGCCGAGATATAACCCGTCTCGACAAAGACTTCCCACAGTCCGCGCCGGTCCAGCGCCCGCCGCCACAGGCCCATGATCAGGGCCAGCAGCGCGCCCAGCGCGCCCGCTTCGGTTGCCGTCACCACACCACCGTAGATGCCGCCCAGCACCGCGATGACCAGCGTCGCCACTGGTGCCAATTTGACCAGCATTTGTTTGAGACTCAGGCGCGGCGTTGATTCACCGCTCGGTGCGCCCCCGACAAACCCGGGGGCAAATCGCGCCATCAGCGCGATGCCGACGCAAAATGCAAATGCCAGCAAGGCGCCGGGGATGACGCCGGCCAGAAACATGTGGCCCACGGATTGTTCGGCGACAAAAGCATAGATGATCATCATCACGCTGGGCGGGATCAGCATGCCCAGCACCGAACTGCCGGCCACGACGCCGACCGAAAAACGCTTGCCGTAATTGAGTCGTTTCATTTCCGGCATGGAGACGCGGCTGAACACCGATGCCGATGCGATGGAGGAGCCGGTCACAGAGGCGAACAGCGCATTGGCGGCAACCGTCGCCATGCCGAGCCCGCCCTGGATACGGCGAAAGGCATCATTGGCCACGTCATAAACATCGCGCCCGATGCCGGCCTTGCTCACCAGCAGCCCCATCATCATGAACAGCGGGATGGTTGCAAAGTTGTAGTCAGCGATGCTGTCGCCCACCGCGATGGTGAGCAGGTTGATGGCGAGATCGAGCCGGTCGCGCATCAGCCAGACGCCGAGCACGGAAACCACGCCCAGCGCAATTGATACGTAAAGCCCGGCGTAGATCAGCATGACGACCAGGATGATCGATACCGCTCCGATCTCTACCGGGCCCAAGTTCAACGCTGCGTCATCCGACGGAACTCCCACCATGCCGAATGCAGGAAGGCGAGTATCGCGGCAGTCGCACCGACCACGATGATCAGCTTGACGGGCCACTCCGGCACAGTGAACAGTTGTGCGGTGCCTTTGAACTCGCCGCGCTGGTAGGACTCGATCATGCGCGGCACGCCGCCGGTCACGATCAGCGCCATGAATGCCGCAGCGAGCAGATCAAACACCAGATGCAACAGCGCCCGCAGCCGCGGCGCGCGTTCGCCGAGCAATGTCAGCAATCCATCAGAACGCGTCAGGCGACCCGAACGCACGGCATCACCCAACTGCAGAAATACGATCGCCACCAGCGACAACTCGACGACTTCCGTGACCCCGAGAAAGGAAATCGAGAGAAACGTCCGGCTGATCGAGTCGATATTGATGATGACCAGCAGCGCGATGACCAGCAGCGCACCGGCGATATTGAGGGCGGCGAGTACTCTGAACAAGGCGCGACTCGCCGGTCCTATGCGCTCCAGGTCACTGTTCATCATCTGATGCCGGCGGGCTGCGCTGCGTTACTTGCGATCCCAGTCGCGCAGAGGTTTTTCACCGCCGGCACGCAATGCATCCATATAGGCCGCGAGCATCTTGCTGCCAGGCTTGCCTTTGCCGTCCATGCTTTTCGCCCACTCGCTGGCGAGGTCAGGCATGCCCTTGGCCCAGGCTGCACGCTGATCCGCCGACATGGTGTGGATCGTGCCGCCGGCCTTGGTATAAGCCACCTCACTGGCCTTGCCTTTGTCCTCGGCCAGTTTAGCCAGCCGGTCGCGATAGGCCACGGCCACTTCCTGGATTACGGCCCTCACCTCAGCCGGCAGTTTTTTCCAGGTTTCAGCATTGGCTGTCACGACCTTGGTATTAACCGAACCCAGGTCCGCTTTGAGCATGTTCGGCGCGACTTCAGCGAGCTTGAAGCTGACCGCTGCCTCAGTCCACAGGAACGCCCCGTTCACCACGCCGGTCTGCACGTTGTTGTAGTAAGTGGTCAGCGGCCCCGCAACGCCAGTGGCGCCCAGCCCGTCGAGATAACGCAGGTTGGTGCCTGCACCATTGACCTTGAGGCCCTGGAAATCGGACAGTTGCTTGACCGGTGCCTTGGTGAACAGCTGATAGCTGTCGAGCACGGCCGCCGTGGTCAGATAAACCTGGCCATGTGATGCAAACTCCTGCTTGACCTCGGGAAACTGTGCCGCAAGCTTGTCGAGGGTCTGCGCAACCAGCGTCGGATTGGTGGTCACGAACGGGGTCACGTAGGCGATGGACTGCAGGGGCACCTTGTCGGTATGAAACGGCGTGGTGACGACACCGATGTCACCCAGTCCGCGCTTGATGCCTTCGAGCACGCCCCCGGGTTTGACGATCTGGCCACCCCAGGCCTGGTTCCATCTGATCTTGTACTTACCGGCTGCGGCCAGTCGCTTGTCGACCTCCGGTATGAAGAATTCGGAGAACTCTTTCACCCACATCGCCCGGACCGGATAACCGTCTATGGCAGTGAGGTTGATGGTCTGCTGCGACCATGCCGCAGTTGAAAAACCAAGCAGCGCGACGCATACCACCGCGACACGCATGCTGAATCGATGTTTTATTGCATTGGTAAGTACCATGATCCCCTCCAGGTGATTAAACCAGCGTGGCTGACTGTCAATTCAGAAATGCAGGCGTTAGTTATTGTTTTAAATTATTTTTATCCGGATTCTTCAATCAGGATGTTTTTCATTGTGACTCTGCGATCCTGATCTGTAAAGAATACACAGGCAATCCGTTTTCAATTCTTCGGCTCGATGACACGCACGCCATCCGCACTGATGACAAACGCGGTCAGATCCTCACCGATGCGCAACGGCCCCGAATAGGTTTTTCGCGTGTGCTCAATCACGTCCTGTTCCCTGAGCGCCGGAATTTTCGGTGTGCCCAGCAACACAAAGTGGTAATACACGGCAAGTTTCGGCTTCGCGCGGGAGAACACCACGCCTGCCTCTTCCGGACTGGTATGGTGTTCCATGATGACCTTGAACACGGGGATCTTCAGCAGATCTTCATGCGCAGCCGCCACCTGGTGAATCAGCAAGTCGACACCTGTCGCATGCTTGATCAGGTTTTCGCTGAACCGGGTATCGCCGGAAATCACGATTGACCTGCCGCCGTAATCGATGCGGTAGCCGAACGCGGGTTTGATCAGATCGCCGTGATCGACCACGAAGGCTGTGACCTTGACACCGCTGTTGTCATACACCACGCCTTCTTCGACTTCGGTGACTTGGACTTTGACGCCATCTGGCGGTAGCTTCTGATCCGCGAGCCGCGTCTTGATATCCCAGTCGTAGGCCTGCTCCAGCCCCGCCATCAAATTGCGCGTGCCCTCGGGCCCGTAGACTTTAAATGGCGACTTGCGCTGTCCGTACGCTGCCTGCAGCCAGCCGGTCAGCCACAGATCGGGGATACCGATCACATGGTCTGAATGCAAGTGCGTCAGGAACAGCGCCTGAACTTGCCCCAGCTTGAGCCCGGATTGCATCAGCCGCTGCGTGACTCCGCGCCCCGCGTCGAATATCAGATTCTGGCCACCAACTTGCACCAGGGTGCCGGGGCCGAAGCGTTTCATCACCGGCGCCGGACTGCCGGTGCCGAGCAGCGTGACCTTGAAGTCTGGAGCGTCGGCGGCCGGCTTCGGCTGCGCGTATGTGTGTGCTGCCAGCAGCAATGCAGCAACCGCCAATAGTGTTTTGCCCATCATGGATGCCCTCCTGATTATCGAGCGTTTAATGAGGTGCGACACGCATGGCGATTTGCCCTGTATTTACCGGGCTTTCAAATTGGCTGCCTTGACCGCGCTGCCGAAGCGTGCCATGTCTTCGTGCATGAATTTCGTAAATGCATTTCCAGTCAGCAGACCCGGCTCGACACCGGCGCGCACGATGCGCTCTTGTGTGTCCGGCATGGCCATCACACTGGTCAATGCACTGACGATACGGGTCACGTTTGCGGCAGGCATGCCCTTGGGCGCAAAAATGCCGTTCCATCCTATGCTGAGAAAGTTTTTCACGCCTTGCTCCTGCATGGTCGGCACCTCAGGCAGTTGCGGGGCGCGGGCCTGACCACCCGAAGCCAGTATCTTAAGGCGACCGGCCCTGATGTGCGGCATGCTGGCAGACAGCGGCGTAATCATGAATTGCGCCTCATTCGAAATCAGTGCGGTGACCGCCGAAGCACCGCCTTTGTAGGGAACGTGCAATACCTGTGCGCCGGTCATCGCGACAAACAAAGCCCCAGCGAGATGACTGGCTGAACCCACGCCAGCCGAGGCCATGTTGACGGCGCCGGGTTTGGACCGGGCCAGTTCCATGAGCTCACCTACATTACCAGGCTTGAAGCCGGGGTTTGCCACCAGACAGTTCTGTACGGTCGTTAGCCTGGAGATCGCAACGAAGTCGCGAAACAGATCGTAATCCAGTTTCTTGAATATGAAGGGCGCGATCATCTGCGGACTACCGGCATTGATGATGGTGTAGCCGTCCGCCACCGCTTCGTTGCCGATCTGCATGGCGATCATGCCGCCGGCGCCGGGCCTGTTATCGAGGACGATCTGCGTCGCCAGCGCCCTGCTTAACGCCGGGGTAATGGCGCGCACGCTGTTGTCCAATGCACTGCCGGCCTGCTGGCCGATGACCATGCGGATGGGTTTGCTGGGGTAATCCGTGGCCGCTGCAAAAGTCGTGAGGTGGGCCATTACCAGCCCGGCGACCGCAATTGCATACCCGATGGCAAGATGAATGCGCATTTGTTTCCTCCTCGCAATGCCCTCTGAGCGGGGCGATGATTTCCCGGATTCCTGAGCAGCGGCGAACATCGTGGTGGAGATCGCCGCTTAAGGAATTGGCCAAAATTATATATTATTTGATCTGCTTTTTTGAATCGTATATATTTATGAAAACCGGCGCAAGCCCGATTCATGCTCAAAGCACCGTTTTTTCCGGCATTCAAGCTAAAGGAGAAGCCACATGGCCAGAATCAGTTACGTCCACCCCGATGACATTCAAGATCCGGAAATGCACGAATGGATGATGGATGCGATCAACACCGGCAAACCCGGCCCTGAGAATCAGGCGATCCGGGCGCACAACAAAGTGGTGATGCGCTCTTTCACCTCGCTGATCAGAACCATGCGGGATGAAGGTGTGCTGGAGCCCGAGTTGCGCGAATTGATGCGGGCGAGGATCGCCACCTCATGGGGACCGATGTTCGACACCAGCTGCCATTACTGAGGGACCATGAACACTGCACAGTTTGTGCAGGTCAAGGGACACCGGATGTCACTGCTGGATGAAAAACAATCATTTCTTCAGTCCGACGAGTTCACTCATCGCGAAAAGATCGCGCTGCGTTACTGCGACGCGATCATACGCAATCCCACTCTAGCCGATGACGCGATGTGGGCCGAGCTACATCAGGAATTCAGTGAGGGCGAACTGGTCGAGTTGGGCCATTACGTAGGATTCATGTCTGGTGGCCAGCGCTGGTTGCTCACTTTGCATACCCAGCACGGGGAGCTTGCCGAATTCATGGCGCAGCGTGATTCGGAAAAACCTGCGGAATCGGCTGCTGCAGAGCGGGAAGTTTTCGCGAAATAGGTCAGACGCCGCTTGAAGGCCAGTGTCCCGCAGTCGATGTTAGGCTGCGGATGACTGAAGTGCTCCTGGGTGGCACACCCCGCAGCGTTGCTGCGCACCATAGTCCGCACGCCACCGTACGGATTTTTGCAGGCCCTCCGCTTACAATGCTGCGATGAAATCCGCTCCAGCCGCCAAGGCCACCGCCCGCGCTTCCAGCAAGCGCCCCCGGAACACGCTCGCCAGCACCGTTTACGACCGTCTGCGTGCCGATTTACTAAACGGAAAACTGGCGCCTGACCGCAAGCTGGCCATTGATTCGTTGTGCAAGCAGTACAACACCGGCCACATTCCGATCCGGGAAGCGCTGAACCGCCTGTCTTCGGACGGGCTTGTGGTCCGCCGCGACCGGCGTGGTTTCCAGGTTGCCCCGGTGAGCACCGAAGACCTCGCCGAAATGAGTAAAACTCGCTGCATGCTCGAGAGCATCGCGCTGCGCGACTCCATCGAAGCGCGCACCCAGACCTGGGAAGAAGAAATCATCCTTGCTTACCACCGCCTGTCACGAACGCCACGCTCGTTGAGCACCCGGGTATACCGCGAAAATCCAGAGTGGGAAAACCTGCATCGGGCATTTCATTTGAGTCTCATCTCTGCCTGCGGATCTCGCTGGCTGCTGGCTTTCTGCGCACAACTTGCCGATCAATCCTATCGTTATCGCCAGATTGCTTTTCAGCGCGCGTTTCCTTTAAGCAGCGACACCGACAGCCATCGCGCCATCATGGAGGCCGCAATCAACGGCAATACCGACAAGGCGGTGGCGCTGCTGCAAACCCATTTGCGATTTACTGCCGACAGCATCATCAAGAACAGCGAGGCCCTGAACCAAACGCCGGATGCAGCCAGACGCCGCAAGCCGCAGGCGCGCACCCGCGCCAAAAAATCTGCCAGACGCTGACAACACAGCGCTAACACAGGCAGTAAATCATCATGGCTGCGCCGGGCTTCGAACTCGGCCTGCAACTCCCGGGCGCCGGATTTCCCTACCGGCAGAGCCGCTATACTCGAGGCATGTCAGTAAAAAACAAACCCCTGCGCGTAGGCATCATCGGTGGCGGCACCATAGCCCGCCTGTTTATCGAACATATCCGGGCCGGCGATCTGGGCGAGGCCGAAGTAGTAGCGATTGTCGGACGCAGCGCGCAGTCACGCGCGAAAACACTGGCGACCGAACACGGCATAAATTTTGTCACCAACATACAAGGCTTGATCGACGCACGTCCCGATGTCGTGGTCGAAGCGGCCGCTCATGAAGTGGTACGCGAATATGGCCCACCCCTGCTGAACAAAGGTATCGCCTTCATTGTGCTCTCGTGTGGCGCAATGGCGGATGACACGTTGCGCGCAACACTTGAAACTGCGGCACATATGAGCGGCGCCCTCCTTTACGTACCCTCGGGTGGTATCGCCGGCCTGGATGCGCTCAAGGCGGCGTGTATTGCCGGGGTTGATGAAGTGAGCATCGCCATCACCAAACCCCCGGCTGCCTGGAAGGGCATCGCCTATGTCGAAAATCTCGGCACCGACCTCGCCGGCCTGCGTGAAGCCTGTGTGCTATTCGAAGGCAGCGCGCGCGAAGGCGTGCCGCACTTTCCAGCCAACGTCAACATTGCTGCCATACTGTCCATGGCCGGCATCGGCTTCGACCGCACCCGACTGAAAGTGGTGGCTGATCCTGCGCTCAAGTACAACACGCATTTCATCGACATCAAGGGTCGCACCGGCAACATCAGCATCCGTCTGGAAAACGTGCCGGCCCCTGACAATCCCAAAACGGCATGGCTGGCCTGCTACAGCGCGCTGGCCGCGCTCAAATTGGCGCAATCACCAGTGCGTTACGGCACCTGAGGTATTGAATTTTTTGTCCCGTTTCGACTCTCAATAGTTAATTGCCGTTTTGTGCCGGCACTGCAAGGAGCTGACCAGCGATAGGCAACAAGCTGCGAGCCTATAGTCTCCTTCTGAATGGTTGCCCGCCCCTCCCTCGCAGCAGTACAGCAACGGATTGATGGTCCATACGATCGATTTATCCCCCCGCAGCAAAGATGGCACGGCGGCACTCCGGATATGGGTGGCCATCGCGCTGTCGCTGCTCGTGCACATCGCAGGGATATGGGGTCTGCCACAAAAAATAGTTCCGCCACCGGGTTCGGATGAAGCCGCCGGCATACCGGCACCGTTGACGCTGCGACTGATCCCGCAGTCGCGCCCGCAACCGCCCGCGTTACCGCCTGTGGTTACTGCACCGCCATCGGCCCCGCCCGCCGCGGCACCCGTTCGGCGGCCGAAACCGGCGCCGCGCCCGCCACGACCGCCAACACCGCCGGCCATCGCGCTCAAGCCATCGCCGCCCGACACACCGCAGGCGGTGCCGGTTGTGCCGCCCGCGCCCGAAACCAAGCCTGCAGCAAGCGACCTGTCTGCCTACATCGAGGCGCAGCGTCGCGCTCGCGGCGCACCCGCGCAAGATCCACCGGTAGAGAATGAAGATGCCCGCCGCAACCGCATCATTGCCGGGAATCTGGGCTCCGCACGTGATCGCACCTTTGGCTACGATCCGTCGCGCAGCGGCGGCGTGTTTCATATCGAACGCCTGGACTACGACTACGCGGAATTCATTTTTTTCGGCTGGAACAAGGACATCAGTCGCAATGCCAAACAGCTGATTGAAGTGCGCAAGGGCAATAACAGCGACATCCGCATTGCGGTGGTGCGCAAGATGGTCGCCATCATCCGCGAATACGAACAGGAAGACTTTCTGTGGGTATCGCAGCGGCTGGGTCGCAGTCTGACGTTGTCAGCGCGCCCCCGGGACCGCGCAGGCCTGGAGGATTTCATGATGCGCGAGTTTTTCTACACGAACATCAGGAATTAAGGAGCCAAGTAAAACAACCGGGCTCGGTCTACTCAACCCGCCTCAGTACAGACATCCCGCCTGAATCCGACAGTTGTTACTGACTGCATCAGTCAGATGAAGGTGATGTACGGCAGCAGCCCCATGGCAAACCGGAACACCGCGCTGAATATCGGCAGGCCGAGTATCGACAGCAGGATCAGACCCAGAAAAAACCAGCTTCCGTATCGGTCATTCAATGCCGTGTAGCGCTGCGCCAGTGGTTTGGGCAAAAAATACGGCATGATGTAATGCCCATCTAGCGGGCCCAGCGGAATCAGGTTGAACACCATCAGCAACAGGTTGATGCCGACCAGTATGCTGAAAAACCGGTCCGCAGCCGGATTCAGAAATCCCTCCCATCCGGCCTGCAGTCCGTAACGATATAAATTCCACGCCACCACCGCGATCAACAAATTGGCCATGGGCCCTGCGGCGGCAACCATGAGTTGCGCCCAGATGGAGTTGTAGTTGCGCGGATTGGTCTGCACCGGTTTCGCATAACCGAACCCGATCAGCACCACCATCATCAATCCCATGGGATCGATGTGCGCCACCGGATTCAGGGTCAGCCGCCCCATACGCTCGGCAGTATCATCACCAAAACATTTGGCCGTAAAAGCGTGGCCGAATTCGTGAAAGGTCAGCGAGATGACCAGCGCTACGATGATCAGGGCGAACAGCGCGACCTGACCCTGGAACAGCAGTGAGAGCATGGATAGTTACCTTCTGCGGCGGGAAATTGTGGTGCGGTGATGGGATGATCAGCAACACCTGACAGCGACACATCATAACATGTTGTTTTTATTGTTAATTTTCTCCGCGCTCGGGCTGCAGTTGTTCCTGCAAACTTGATCTCGCTGAACCTCTTCGCTATGTTTTATGTGCTGCCGCACTCGCGCTGCGGCAGCAGCGGCACCACTCAGCGGAAGTCCAGCAACTGCGAGAGATTTTTCCAGAGGATTTTTTCTTTATCCTGCGCCGACAATGATTCCATGTTCTGCAGCCAGCTGACCGGCGACGGATGCCACGGCACAAACGGCCAGTCACTGCCCATCACCACGCGGTCGGCACCGACCTGGTCGATCAGGAACCGCAGCGCAGTTTCATCACCGGTGACGGTGTCGTAGTAGAGCTGCTTCTGGTACGCGCTCGGCGGTTTCGATGTGCTGCGCGTCGCAGGCCGGTCATGCCAGTTGCGATCCAGCCGCCCCATCGCATAACAGGCCGGTCCGCCGCCGTGGGCGATGCAGATTTTCAGATCTGGACATTTTTCCAGCACACCACCGCAGATCAGCACCGCAGTGATAATGGCATCGTCGAGAATCACGCCCAGGCTGTTGTTGAGGCCGTGGCGCTTGATCCGCTTTTCGAGGAAATTGTTGCGCGGCTGCGGGTGGTAGAACAGCACCGCGCCCAGTTGTTCGGCGGCCTTGAAAAACGGCAGAAAGCGGGGTTCGTCCCACTGCTCGGCGTTGACCTGAGTGTCGAGTGATGCGCCCTTGAGACCCAGCTTCGTTACCGCGCGCTCGAGCTCGGCAATCGCCAGCCCCGTGTCCTGCACCGGCAGCGTCGCAAATCCGGCCAGCCGGCCATTGCCCTGGCGCACTTTCGAGCCGAGCTCATCGTTGAAATCACGCGCGAGGGCCAGCCCCTGCTCCGGGGGCAGGTGGTAACCGACGAATGGCGTGTGGATGGAGAGCACCTGCACGTCCACCTTCTGCGTGTCCATATCCCTAATGCGGTCGGCCACCGTATAACGCAATTTGGGTGAGGAGAATTCGGTGCGCTGCCCGCACGCCACCATGCTGCCGAAACCTTCGCCGGATTCGTGCTGGAAGCCGTGCCAGTCCTGTTTGGCTTCAATCGCGCGCCACATGGAGTCCGGGACGATGTGTGCATGAATATCTATTGTTTTCATTTTTAGCCTCGAAAGTTACGGGCGCCGTTGATTTTTATTTGCTGTATTCCTCGTGCTTGGGCAGTGTCGGCGTTTCCACAAACCACCCCGCCTTTGATCCCCAGAATATGCTGCATTCGGGACTGACATCCGGGTCCGCATCCAGTACGCCTGCCGGTATCAGTACGTTTTCCGTGCCAGTGATTTTGTGCGGCATGCGCGTGCCGCATTGCGTACAGAAATTCACCGCAAAACGTTTCGCGCCCGGCAGATCGAAATGTTTAATCATGGATTCGCCGGCCAGCCATTTGAACTGGCTCTCCGGCAGAAAAACATTCGCCGCATGCGCGGTGCCGGTCGCCTTGCGGCAACGCGTGCAATGACAATAGCGAAATCCCGACGAAGGCGGTGTGATCTCGAATTTGACCGCTCCGCACAAACAGCTCCCTGCAATAGCTTGCGACATGGCTACCCTCCTCCTGTTGGCGCATGGAATATGCCCGAAAACGGTACAGCCCGGAGGGCTTGCCCCGGTTTTGGCACCCGGCGCGCGCCCTTCCTCCGTTCTCGAATTGGTGCAGAATACCGCTGCGCGGGGCCAGCGCCCAGCGTGTCGTGCAATTAAAACAAGCAGGTTTCCAATCAACCAGTCCGGGAGGGGAGCATGCAACACGTCACAGCACTCGCCGCAATTATTGCAACAGTCCTGGTTTTCGCATCTCACGCATCTGCACAGCCCACAACCCAGTATCCCAGCAAGCCGATCCAGTTCGTGATCCCGTTTGCGGCGGGCGGTGACTCGGATCTCTCGGGGCGCAACGTCGCGCAGGTATCACCGAAATACCTTGCCCACAAGGTGCCCATCGTATCGGTGAACCGGGTCGGCGCTTCCGGCGCAATCGGCGCGAACGTGGTCAAGGCCGCCGCGCCCGACGGCTACACGCTGCTGGTTGCGCGCATCGCCACGCACGCAGTGCTGCCGGCGATTGATTCCAAGCTCGGTTACAAATGGAACGAGTTCACGATGCTATCGCTGATCGAGCTCAATCCGTATATCTGCTTCGTGCGCACTGAATCGCCCTATCGCACGGCAGCGGATCTGATGGAAGCCATGCGCAAGCAGCCGGGCAAACTCAACTTTTCGACCGCCGGGCCGGCGACCAGCCAGAACATGGCCGCACAGTACTGGATGACGCTGGCCAAGCTGACCAAGGACCACGCGGTCGGCATCCATTACAAGGGCGGCGGCGAAGTCACGGTCGCGGTGCTGGGCAGTCAGGTTGATTTCGCCTGCAACAACGCGCCCACGGTGATCCCGCTGGTGAAGGCCAACCGGCTGCGCGCGCTGCTGGTGACGCCGACGCGGCTGCCGGAACTGCCCGGCGTGCCTACGGCTAGCGAAGCGGGCTTTCCTGACATGGAGAAAATTGTCGGCTGGACAGCGCTGATGGGACCCGCCGGTATGCCCAAGCCGGTCGTAGACCAGTGGGTTCGTGTATTCGCGCAACTCGCGAAAGATCCAGACTGGCAGGCCGGCAACGCGCGCATCGGCGGCATCCCGGCGATACGCCCGCCCAAAGAAAGTTACGAATTTGTGCGCGAACAGTACGAGCTCTACTACGGGCTCGCCACTGCGCTCAACATCCGGCAATAAGAGTCAACGCAGCAACTTTTCAGCAACAACAGGAACAGACCAGCGGCCTGGCCGCTGGTCATGCTGACTTCAGTTCTTTTTCAGATTCCGGTCCCATAGATCGAATATCTTGTCCCAGGTGTGTTCGGACGCAACAGGGTTGTAAACCGCGCGTTCGGCAAAACAGAACCCATGCTGCGTACCGGGCAACGTTTCGATCGTGTGTTTAGTCCCTGCTTTTTTCAGCGCCGCCGTGAGGTCTGTAACCACCTGCGGCGGCACCGAGCCGTCGGTTTCGGCAAAGGCGTAATAAAGTTCGCCCTTGATCTGGTTCAGCAGCAGATGCGGTGAGTCCTCCTTGTCGGTGACTACGCCCACGCCATAGAGCGATGCCGCCGCCTTCATGCGCGGGTAACGCGCGGCGGCGTGGGTGATGTAACGCCCACTCATGCAATGACCGACGCTGCCCATCGGGCCTGTGGCGACCTTGTCCTGGGCATCCAGCCACGCAATAAATCCACCGGTGTCATCATTGACCTCGGCGTTGGTCAGGCTGTTCATGGCCGCCTTGATCACTGCTGACATCGGATCATTGCGACGCGGCGTATCAAAGCGGCAGGTGCCGAGGCGGTAATACATGTCGGGCAGCAGGCAAAAGTAGCCGTGCTTGGCAATGCGGCGCGCCATGTTACACAGCTCTTCGCGATACCCCGGTGCATCCATGTAGAAAATAATACCGGGAAACGAGCCTGGTGCATCGGGGCAGGCGGCGAATGCCGGACATTTGCCGTGTTTGGTGGTGACGGTAACGTTCTGTTCGATGAGTGCCATGGGGGTTTTCCTTGTGCGGGTCAGCCTGGATTAAAACATTGGTTGGAGGTTGCACGCCATCCATGCACGCAGTTGCTATTCGCAGCCGGAGCAACGGATGGGATTCGGATGAATGATATATTGACGCATCACCGCTCTGTAACGTCAGACCCGAAGCCATAATATATGTTTACCCGCATCGACCATGTCGTAATCTGCATGCCCGACCTGCAACTGGGCATCGCGCAATTTACAAAGCTGGGCTTCAATGTTTTCCCCGGTGGCGCGCATCCGGGCAAGGGCACCCACAATGCCATCGCGCTGTTCGAGGCGGATTACCTCGAGCTGATGTCGATTCATGATCTGGCAGAACACCGCGCCGCGACGGGCAAACCCGGCGACACCAATGCCGACCTTGCCGACTTCATTGCCGCAGGCGGCGGCATACGCAGCGTGGTCCTGCAAAGCGACGACCTCACGGCGGAAGTCGCCGCAATGCGCAGCCGTGGTGTCGATGTCAGCGATGCGATCGAAGGCGGACGAATCACGCCGTCAGGCCAGCAGTTACGCTGGAAGGCCGCAGTGCTCGGACCGAAGAATCCGCTGCCGCTTTATTTCATCGAGCATCTGACACCGATGGCAGAGCGCCGTAAACAGGCACCAGTCGCTGGCCCGCAACCGAACTGCGTTCAGGGTCTGGAGCGCACCTACATCGTCATGCCGGACGCTGAGGCGGCGGCTGCAGACTACGCCAGGGTACTGGGCCTGCCGCAACCGCCCCTGCAAAAAGGCACAGTTATCATGTCAAATATGGCGGTGTTCCAGTTGGGGCCTACGGGACTGGGCATCGTGCAGCCTTACGCGCCGGGCCCTGCGGCCGACGCACTGGATCGCCGCGGCCCGGGCCCCTTCCAGGCCTTGTTCCGCACCACCAGCATGGGTGCAGCCACGCGCTGGATGGATGCGCACGGCATTCCGCCGCTGCCGCGCGGCGTGCGCAACACCGGCGAGCAGGCCATGCTGGCGCCACCCGCTCTGGCCTGCGGCGCGTATATCGGTTTTGTCGGGATGGAGTAAGGCGGCGGCGGATCAGGCGCTGCGCGCCGGCCACACCGGCTCGTTATGGCCCAGCGGCACCATGGTCCGCGCCCACCGCGGCGGCGTCTCCGACATGCGCAACACCGGCCCCAGGTGCTGCAGACGACCCACCGGCGTATCGCTAAACATCGACCAGCGCTCGAGTTCTGCGGGGGTGAAATCCTTGGGGATGTTTTTTAATTCGCTGTCCGGCACCTGCCCACGCTCAACCAGCCAGCGCCCCACTTGTGCCAGCGAAATGCGCACCAGCCAGCTGCCGCCCTCGCGTGTGCGGCGCTCCAGCGCCACCATCGCCCCGAACGCCATCAGATAACCAGTCAGGAAGTCGATAGCCGACACCGGATAAAACTGCGGGCCGGGTGCGGCGCCGGGAAACACCTCGCCCTGGCGATGCGTGATGCCGCTGACGGTTTGAATAACCGTATCGAATCCGCGACGCGCGGCCCATGGTCCGACATGACTGAACGCCGATAACGACACCACGACTATGCCCGGCCGCATTGCGGCCAGCGCTTCGGGCGAAAAACCGCGATCTGCGATCGTGCCCGGCCGGTAACCTTGCGAAAACACATCCGTGCTGCGCACCAGCCCGCGCAGAATTTCCTTGTCGCGCTCTTCACGTAGATCAAGGTGCGCCGAGAGCTTGCCGTGGCCGGTGTCATATTCCTGGCGGCCCAGACTGGGCAGATGTGCGCCGCTGATTTTGAGCACGTCGGCGCCGTGCTCGGCCAGCGTGCGGCCACAGGTTGGCCCGGCGATGACCCGCGTCAGGTCCAGCACGCGTATGCCCGACAGCGGCCGATCGCCCGCAGGCAGCGGCTCGGCCGGACTGTCACCGATTTTTACGATCTCCATCAGCGGCAGTGTGGCGATTGCCATGCCCTGCGGATGCCGCGCCCATTCGTCCATCGTGCGCACCATGCCGCAGATGCCTTTTTCCGCGACGATGGTTTCTTCAAGCTCTAGCGCATCCCACTGCGCCACGGCTTTGGTTACGGCTGCGCGTTCTTCGGGCACACCAAGCACTTTGAGCGCGACGGCACGATGATTCGGGAAGTTGCAATGCAGATAACTCCAGCGTCCGTGCTGCACCGGATAATTGCCCATCACCGCATTGGGTGCGGGCGACACGTGCGCGCCGTCGATCTTCAGGTAATGCCCGCTCCGCAGCGACGCCGTCGCCTGACGGGCATCTATGGATATTTGCTGATGTCGCCCGGTGCGCAGGGCCCACAAATCGGACGCTGCGAGGCCGACCGCCGCCAGTGTCGCACTGCTGGTTGCACCAAGCCGGAACGGTGTCGGCAATATCGGATCGGTGCCGCCAGTAAGCTCGACTGCATCGGTGCGCGACTCGGACCAGCCGGCAATGGGCAATATCTTACGTAGCGCTTCGTTGATCATGATCGCGGTTTGTCCTTGTTATATCTGATCACTGCTTATGATCACTGCTCCCCAGCGCATTATGCTACACGCACAAACGCGGCTCGCCACGCTGATCGTAGCCCGTAAATCCATATCATGGAAAACGGCAAGACAAACTGTTGCCGCGGCTATTGCAGCGCGCGGCATGCGACGCTGCAGTCAGTCAATGTGCGTGCTGCCGATGGTGCTGCCGCAACAGATCCCTGCCGTAGTCGTTGCCGTTGGGTGTGCGCACCACCGTATGAATATGGTTGCGCGTAGGCTCGCCCGCGCGGTCCAGTGCGATTGGCCGCTGGTGGTCGAATTCGATCAGGATTACCGGGCTGTGGATGCGGTAATAAAAAACACTATCCGCCGCGGTGCCACCAATCCAGCCGAAGTAGGTGTCGTTCAGATGCTTGCGCACCTCCGACAGTTTCACCCGTGCGTGACCTTCTTTCATGTTGTTAACGTATTCCGCGACAACCTCCAGCAGCAGCGCCCTTTGCGCCTCCGTCAGTTCGGTGGCGCGTATGCCTGCGTAATCGAGCACGAGATTGTCCTTGTAGGCATCGCCCAGCAGATCACTGCCGCGCTTGTCCTTGCGTATCCGTGCGCTGACCTGCTGCGTAGTGCTTAACGACTGCATCAACGCCCGCCCCTGGTCCTGTTCCGGCTGCAACACCACTGTGCCCTTGAATTTGCCGCTGTCGGCCCTGATCGGCTCGGAGCCCATGAACACCGGTGTCATCACCACCTGATCGCCGAGCACGAAATAATTGATGATGGCGTGATGACCATCGAGCTGCCAGCCCCAGGGTTCGGTTGCCGACGGTTGGCCCATGATGGTGATCCAGTAGAACCATTCGCTGTATTCAGCGTAGTTGCCGGTGAGCTCACCGAGTGAGCCATTGAGGTTCATCACGTCGCGGGTCTGCTTCAACCCTTTTGCACTGAGGCTGGCGCGCATCAGTTCGAGCGCGAGCCGGCGCTGCTGCTCGGACATTTCAAAAAACCCCATGCCCTCGCGGGCGGCAAAATGGCGGTTGTCCCAGGTGCGCCATTCATCGTCCTCAACCGGAAACAGGGTTTTTCTGCGCTGCACCTCGTTGAGGCTCGCCAGGAATGCAGCGGCGGCCTGCATCACCGGCGCTGTCGTCACCCCGGTCTGCGCCAGCGCAAACAGTGCCGGTATATTCCGGCCGTCAGTGGTCACACCTTTGTACGGCTCGGCCCGCGCATTGGCGCTGACATCGCGCAACTGCAGTGGTGCGCGGAATACATCAACGGTAGCGGCGGCGACTACGGTGGCCAGCAACGCCGCGATGACGGGCAGACCCTGCATTTTGCGCTTCACGTTTCGTACCTCTCGGTGATGGATGGTGCGATCCTGTGATGCCAGCGCACGACCGCCAGCATTGACGCTACTCGCCGCGCCGTCAACGCACGTACTGGTGACTGGCAGACCTGCTTGGCAGGTCATGCGCAAGCAAGATTCCATCCTGTTGTTCTAATTGATGTTTTGATTGTGCCGTGCAGACAGCCGCTCGGAGCGAGACGACTGCTGGCGGCCTTGCCCCCGGTCGCCGCCTGCGGTCTGTGCGCGTTGCCTTCCTGGCCGGCGCGACTGATCGGTCCGCTGTTCTCGTGGATGACTGCGAACCTGCGGTTCCCGCGTCGGGGCAGGCTGCCTCGGCGCCTGCTGCACGCGGCGTTCCGTGAGTTGTGGTTGCCGTTGTTCACGGACCGCCGGAATACTGGTCCGGGGCGCTGCCTGTGCAGCAGCCAGCCCCTGTCTGCGCAAATCTTGATCGCGTGGTGCGCGTTGCGCGCGCGGAGCAGCCCGCGCGACCTGCGGGGACGACGTGCGTGGCTGCGTCTGCGGCATCGCCCGTTGTTGTTGCCGATGTGGCGACACTGCCGCACGTGTTGTTGGGTGATACGACTGGTGGTGATAGTGCCGCCCGTGCAGCTCCCGCTGGTGCTCCGCGCGGGGATACCGGTTGCCGGCATATTGGCGCTGGTAATGCGGCAGTGGTGCAGGCATGTACACCTGCCTGCGGTCCCAGTGATCCCAACCGTGTCGATGCTGCGCCCAGCGATGGCCCCAGTGCAGGTCCCAGCGCGGCGGCGCTTCCGCATACCATCCGTAAAAATACGCCGGCGGAGCGCGGTAATACTGCACGGGTATGCGCAGGACGAACAGCGGTACCGATTCCGGCGTCACATAATCCCACGGCCCGTTGTACCAGGAGCTGACATACCAGTGATCATCCTGGTACACCCAGTACTGGCCGTCGTAAAAGAAATAATTCTCCCGCAGGTCCGGCGCGTAATAGACCGGGTAACCCGGCACCAGAACCAGCTCCGGGTACGCCGACTGATAAATTCCAAGGCTCACACCAGGAATGCTGATCCCGATGTGTACCTGGCCCATGGCCGGTGTGGCCGCAGTCAGCGATGCCAGCAGCATCGACAATCCTATGAATGTATGGCGCATGATGTGTGCTCCGGTTGAACAACCGTGATCGGTGCCGGTGTTATCAGTGGCGCCGATGTCCGTGCCGTCCGCCGTGATAATGGCGGTAGTGCCCGCCATAAACGCCGAAACGTATGGACGGGCCGTAATACACCGGCCGCGGCACGTGCACCACGGGCACCGACTCGTAATAACCGGCCGGAACTGCCACGCATCCGCTCAGTGCCGCCAGCGCAGTTACCAACATTAGAATCTTGACAGGGGTTTTCATGATTGCGTCCTCCTAGTCATATTGGACACCCATCGGTGCACACAGCTCTCGAGGATTTTGTAAGTGTTTGTTACCAGCCATCAGCCTCACCCCATATCCGAGGCCAGTCTGTGCACCAGAACAAACGGGACCGGTTTGCACCGGTCCCGTCGTTTGTTGCCTTGCGGCGACAGTCAGTTACGCCCGGTCGTGTCGTCCACTGCGTCCGCCATGTTTGCCATGGCCGCGGCCACGATCAGCAAACATTTTGTCGGCGATCTGCTGCTGCTCGGCTGACAACGCCACATAAAGCGGTTTCTGCACTGCGAGTCGTTCGCCCAGTCGCGCCGATGCCGTGGCCAGGAATTGCTGGCGACGCTCCAACCGTTCAATGGCTGTCGGGCGCTGATGCTCTGTGCGCGCCGCCTTTTTCTCACGGTGCGCCTGAATCCGCGCATCAGCCTCTTTGGCCTGCTTGCGCACCACGCCGGCATAGGCATCCCATTGTGTTTGCTGTGCACTGGTGATTTTCAGCGCAGTCTTGACGTAGGCAAGGCGTGCGTCAACGCGTTCGCCGGGCAGGCGGAATGCCTCTTTGTCGTGATGAAAACGTTTCGCGTGCTGGCCCTGCGTTGCGCCGGAGGCCGAATCGCCCATTTGCGCCATTGCCAGAGGCACTGCGGCAGCAAATCCGGCAGCGATCAATGTACTCATGATCAGTTTGTTCATGATTTATCTCCGATAGTGTTGAACAACTTTGCGTCCGCCCGATATGGACGATGCTGTTCTTAGGAGTACACCGCGGCGTAGCTCGTTCCGTGGCATTGTGTAAACAATCGTTACAAACGTAATTCCCCGTAACGCGCTGCCGCAGAACCGGCCGTGGGATGCCCTGTTGTTGAACGCATCAGCATAAAAGCGGTCGATATGCTGCATCTTTGACTACAATGGTTGCATTCTTATGCTCCGCGCCTTGAAACGCCTGTTCGACGAACCCGGCAACAACAACGCCGCGCCTGAATTCGAACGTCGCCAGCTCCGGCTCGCCGTGGCTACGCTGCTCCATGAATCCACCCGCGTTGATCTTGAATCACACCCGGCGGAATTCGCCGCAGCTGGACGCGCACTGACAGCTATTTTTGCGCTGGATGCAGCCGAATGCGCGACGCTGCTCGCGGCGGTGCGCGACAAGAGTGGACATCTCACTTCGTATTTTGCGCAGGTTTCGGTCATCAAGCGCGATTTTTCACTGCCCCGGCGCATCCAGCTGATAGAGCACCTGTGGCGCATTGCGTATGCCCATGGCACGCTGGATCTGCATGAAGACCATTTCGTGCGCAAGATTGCGCACCTGCTTTATGTCCCCAACACCCAGTGCATGCTCGCCCGTTCGCGGGCCCAGAAAGGGTAACGCGCTACTCCGCTCCTGTTACGGCTGGGTTTTCAGCGTATAACCGGCAGCGGTCCCGGGCACCGGATGCTGCGGCAACGCGGATGCAGTAATGCGCTCGATGACCTTGTTGTTGTTAGTTGCCCAGAAACGCGCGGTATCTTCGGTCATGGGGGATCTGACAATGCGCCAGCGCATGCGGCCGCGCTTGTCTTTCTCCTGCACTCGCCACTTGTAGAGTGTTTCCATGCGGATCTCCCTGTCGGAGCCGGGCGCAACCGGCGTACTGCACATCTTAGCCCCCCGCGTAGCGTACGGCCACCCACCGCAAGCCGCATGCAACCCCCTGGGTTTCCCGGGTTAATATCGGGTATTACTCAATACCGCTTTGGCAAAAGTCAGCAAAAAATGGAATCAGGCACCTATGCCGCATTGGGCAAGTACATGGATCTTCTGCTTGATGCCATTTGCGTGGTGGACAAAGAAGGCCGTTATGTTTATGTAAGCGCCAGTTTCGAGCGCATATTCGGTTATGCGCCCGAAGAAGTAATCGGCAAACGCATGATCGAGCTGGTGCACCCGGATGACCGCAATCTGACCCTGCAGACCGCTAGCGGCATCATGTCCGGCAATCCGCAGTTCCATTTCGAAAACCGCTATGTACGCAAGGACGGCCAGATCGTCCATATCATGTGGTCGGCGCGGTGGTCCGAGGAACACCAGATGCGGGTCGCGGTAGCCAGAGACATTACCCGCCGCAAACACGCCGAAGCCATACAAACAGCGCTCTACGCCATTTCCGAGGCCACTCATGCGGCCGAGGATCTGCACACCCTGTTCCGGCAGATGCACCGGATCATCGAAGAAATGCTGCCGGCTGCGAATTTTTCCATCGCTCTTTATGATGAAAAAAGCGGCGAAGTAAGTTTTCCTTACCATATGGATGCACACGTGCCGCAGCCTGCTCCGCAGACGCTGAATTCAGGCACCCTGTGCGCGCAGGTCATACGCAGCGGCCGGGCATTGCTGTTCAATCCTGGCAATGCTTCCGACCTGCCTGAGCACCTACGCCAGCACGCAGAAAGTGACGGTGGCAATACTTCACGAAGCTGGCTGGGTGTTCCGCTCGAATCCGGTAACGGCACGATCGGCGCCCTGATAGTACAAAGTGATGCAGAAAATACGGCCGGCCACACGCACTACACTGACAAGGACCAGGAACTGCTGCAGTTCGTATCCACCCAGATCGCTGCGGCGATAGAGCGCAAGCAGATGATCGCTGGCCTGCAGCACATGGCCCTCTACGACCGATTGACCCAGTTGCCCAACCGCGATCTGTTCCACGACCGCATGCAACTGGCGCTAGCCCGGGCACGACGGGACAAACTGCAACTCTCTCTGCTCTATCTTGATCTGGACAAGTTCAAGGAAATCAACGATACGCTTGGCCATGGCGCCGGCGATCTGCTGCTGAAAAGAGTTGCGCGTCGGCTTGAGCGATGCGTGCGGGCAGGTGACACCGTGTCGCGTTTTGGTGGTGATGAATTTGTAGTGTTGCTGGAAAACATTGAGCAACCGGAGCACACCGCGCTGGTCGCTGAAAAAATTCGCAGCGCCATCGCCCAGCCATTTGATCTTTCCGGCAACCGCGTATATGTCAGGGCCAGCATCGGCATTGCCCAATATCCGCTGCATGGAGACGACGAAAAACACTTACTGCGTCATGCTGACGAAGCCATGTATCTGGCGAAAAACGCCTCTGCGAACCATGGCAAAACAGCACCGGAGCCGCCCCGGATCTCCAGGCCAACGACACATTAAACTGATCAAGCCTGACCGATGTAATTACCGCTACCGACGCGAAACACGCGATCAAAATCGACTGCGGTAATTTTTACTTCAATGCCTTCTCGAGTAGGCTTTTTACGCCGTCACCGCCCTTGGACTGGACAAAGGACAAGACGATCGGCATGAATTTCGAGACCATGGCCGCGTCCAGGTTGAGGCTTTTGAATCCGCTGGTAAGACTGGCCAGACTTCCAAGCTGACCCACACTGCCACCCATCGATGACATCAGCCCGCCCAGTCCACCCAAGGCACCTGCAGCACCGCCAGATTCCGGTGCCGACGAAACCATGTCCTCGACGCCAGGAACCGCACCAGCAATCTTGGCGAAATCCCCCGCACCCAGTTTCTCTTTGGCCATCTTGAACAACAGTCCTGCGCCGCCCTTGGCCTGCGCGTCCGAAACTCCGAGTTGTGCCACCAGCGTTTGAATCAGTTCCATAGGTAATTTCTCCGCGTGAATTGCAGCATAAGCTACTGCAACAGTCTGTTCTACCATACTGCTGATTGGCGTACCGGCCACTTCACCCCCAGGGGCGCGCCTCTATGCGCAATGCACCCTTCAGCCCGGGGCGCGCTTTCTGCTCAATGGGAATATTGAATGTGATGCCTTCTTCGCTCTTGAGTTTTTCTGTTGCGACGTCAATGCCGGCTTTGCCGTCGCAAATGCCGGAAGCTGCCGGTATTGCCAAAAATAACGAGGGGACGGTACCCCCTTTTTTGCCGTACGCCTACAGGTAGCGCGTTTCCAGGTGCCGGCGGAAATGCTGCGGATCCAGTGCTGCGCCGCTGGCGCGTTGCACCAGTTCCGGAGTTTCCCACAGACAACCCTGCGACCAGATGTTGGTGCGCAGCCAATCGAATATCGGCGCCAGATCACCCGCCGCAATGCGCGCATCCAGATCAGGAGTTGCACCCCGCATGACAGCAAACCACTGCGCGGCGTACATCGCCCCCAGCGAGTAGCTGGGAAAATACCCGAATGCGCCTTCCGTCCAGTGCACGTCCTGCAGGCAGCCATCCTTGTAGTTGCCGTGCGTGTCCAGCCCCAGCAGGGACTGCATTTTTTCATCCCACAGCGCGGGAATGTCCTCGGCTTCGATATCCCCCTCAACCAGCGCCCGCTCGATCTCGTAGCGCAGGATCACGTGAACCGGATAAGTCACCTCATCGGCATCGACACGTATGTATCCCGGCTTCACGCGCGTCAGCACCTGGTGCAGGTTGTCCGGTTCAAACGCCGGTTGCTCGCCAAAATGTTTTACCAGCAACGGCGTCAGCAAACCGGTGAACGCGCGACTGCGCGCGAGTTGCATTTCAAATGACAGGCTCTGGCTTTCATGGAGGCCGTACGAACGCGCAGTGCCTATCGGTTGCCCCAGCCACGCGCGCGGCAGATTCTGTTCGTAACGCGCATGTCCGGTTTCGTGGATGGTACCGAGCAGGCTCCGCGCAAAATCGGTTTCGCTGTAGCGCGTAGTGAGGCGCACGTCTTCCGGCACGCCGCCGCTGAACGGATGCACGCTCTCGTCAAGCCGCCCGCCCGCAAAATCGAAGCCGAGCAAGGTCATCACTTCGACGTTCAGCGCGCGCTGGGCCGCCACCGGAAACGGCCCCTGGGGCGCAACCGTCTTTTCACGGTTTTGTTTAGCCTGCACCTTCACAATCAGGTCCGGCAGCCAGGTTTTGACGTCGCCGAAAATGCGATCGATGTCTGCCGCGCGCACACCCGGCTCGAAACGGTCCATCAATGCATCGTACCGCGACAGCCCCGTATCATCGGCTAGCAACTGTGCTTCCTCGCGCGAAAGCTTTACGACTTGTTGAAAATTTTCGAGGAAACCTTTCCAGTCGTTGGTCTGACGCTGACTGCGCCAGGCATGTTCGCACTTCGCTCCTGCCAGCGTTTTGGCTTCGATCAGCGATTCAGGCAAGGCGTTGGCATCGCGCCAGTCGCGGCGAATCTCGCGCAGATTGGCGCGTGCGATGTCATCCAGCGGTTCTTTTTCGGCTTTCTGCAACCATACTTTCAGCTGCGGATCGGTGCGCGTGCGATGGATCAGTGTGCCCAGCTCGGCCTCCGCCGCAGCACGCGCATCGCTGCCCTTGGGTGGCATCATCGCGTTGCGGTCCCAGCCGACGATGGACGCGAGATGGTTGTAACGATAGAGGCGAGTCTGGACACGGGCAAGTTCAGCGTAGCTGGGCGTGCGCGCCGCAGACGCGGGGTCGGGTATGGGAGATTCAGTGGATGCAGTCATGTTTGTCATCATTGCTCACCCGGCACGGCGGCGCCCAGCAGCGCCTTAATTTTCGGTTCCGGCTTCCAGTAATTGGGGCCCTTGAGAAATTTTCCATTGGCGTCGTAGATCGGCTTGCCGTCAGCGCCGAGTTTGCTCTCGTTGCTGTCCATGATGACATCCAGCACATCTTCCAGCGGCAGCCCGTATTTCAGTGCCTCGGAGCGGCAATAAACAATCACGTCGCCGAGCAGGTCGGCCATCGCAACCAGGATGTCGATCTGCGACGCGCCTTTTTCCGCAAGCGCGACGATTTCGTCGATTTCGTGCACTTCGTCCATCAGCGTGGCCTTGAACTTGGTCAGGCGGCCGGCGACGTCTTCGGGCAGCACGGGCTGGTCATGGGCAGGCAGGTTGTACATCGCGTTCATCGCAGCGATGCGCAAAGCAAAGGATTTGGTCATGGGTGTCAGATGGAATTAAGGATTGTGGATAATCTGCCGCCATTTTACGGACTAGTCGCGCCGGGCACGACACATTCTTGCCAGTCGCGATAACATCGACCCAGTCCAGTCAACCTGATTACAAGAACGCCCATGCCCCTATCCCCCAATATCGTGCTGTTCAGCGTGCACAAGGACGCGATGGACGCTGCTGTCCGCGCCTTTGCCGCCGACTGGCCCCAGGCACGCATCAGCAATCTGCTGGATGACGGCCTGTTTGCCTGGGTGCGTGAAGCCGGCGGCGTGGTGCCAGAGATGTACGACACCTTCCGCACGCTGACCCGGTATATCGAATCCCGCGGCGCCGACGGCATCCTTTTCACCTGTTCGGCATTCCGTGAAGTCATCGACACCTGCATCTCCGAATTCGACCTGCCCATACTCAAACCCAATGACGCAATGATTGAACAGGCGCTGGCCGCCGGTTCGCGCATTGCAGTGATGGCAACAGTGGGTCCGACCATACCGTCGATATCCGCTGAAATCATGGAAATGGCCGCTGCCCGCGGGCAAAAGGTCGAACTGGTGCCTTATGTGGTTGAAGGCGCATTTGATGCGCTGGCCGGTGGTGATGCCGCGAAACACGATGCCCTCGTTGCTGCCCGCGCACGCGAAATCAAAGGCTGCGATGTCATCGTGCTGGCACAGTTCACGCTGTCGCGCGCCGTGCCTGCCGTAGCCGCAGTCACCAGCATTCCGATATTCAACTCACCGGGTGCCGCTGTGGCCAAACTGCGCACGATGATCCGATGAAGATTCACCGTATCGCCGGCGCTCTCGGCGCAGAACTCCGGGATGTGGATCTCGCTCAGGACCCGTCCCCCGGGCTGGCCCAGGAAATCCGTGCGGCATTACTCGAGCATCAGGTCATATTTTTCAGAGATCAGGCGCTGACATCAGCACAGTTCATGCGATTTGCCGAAGCCATGGGTGAGCCCATCGAATATCCTTTCGTCAAAGGACTGGACGGGTTCCCCTGTGTCATCGAAGTCAAAAAGCTGGAACATGAACGCGCCAACTTCGGCGGCATCTGGCATTCCGATACCACTTACCTGGAACAGCCACCCATGGGATCCATGCTGCTGGCGCACGAAGTGCCGCCCTATGGCGGCGACACGCTGTTTGCCAGCCAGTATCTGGCGTGGGAAGCGCTGTCAGATACCATGAAAAAACTGCTCGACGGACTGGTCGGCATCAGCAGTTCGGCCAAGGCCGATGTCAGCCGCACCCGCGAAGACCGCAAGAAAACAGATGGCCGGGAATCAGCCCCGGCTGAACTGCGCGCTGAACATCCGCTGGTGCGCACGCATCCTGAAACCGGCCGCAAGGCCCTGTATGTCAACGTAGCGCACACCGCAGGCATCCGCGGTATGACCGAAGCTGAAAGCAAAGCGCTGCTGGAGTTCCTGTTTGCACACCAGATCAAACCCGAATTCACTTGTCGTTTTTCCTGGCAACCGGGCTCGCTGGCGTTCTGGGACAACCGCTGCGTGCAGCACAACCCAGTGAACGACTACCATGGCCACCGCCGCGTCATGCACCGCATTACCCTGGCGGGCGATCACCCGGCTTAGGCTATCGATAACGCATTGCCGTCATCTGCTGTTCAGGTCGCTACGCTTGAGGTATTGTCTTGCGCCCGGCCTTGGCATGCAGCATGAAACCTGAACCACCTATCGATTATCAAACGCTGTTTTCCGAAATCGCGGTCGCCATAGCGAAGACGAAGAATGACGGCAATGTCGCCTCATACATTCCGGAGCTGGGCAATATCGATCCGGCCAAGTGCGGCGCGCACCTCACCACGATAGACAACGGGAACTTCGGGTTTGGTGATTCCGAAGAGAAATTCTCGATTCAGAGCATCTCCAAAGTACTTGCGCTGGCACTGGCCTATGAACTGGAAGACGAACAACTGTGGCAACGGGTCGATGTCGAACCGTCCGGCACGCCTTTTAACTCACTGGTACAGCTGGAATACGAAAAAGGCATCCCCCGCAATCCGTTCATCAATCCCGGTGCGCTGGTCATCTGCGACATACTGGTCAGCCGCCTGCAACACCCGCGCAAAGAGTTCCTCGCGTTTGTCAGGAAATTGTCAGGCATTGCCACGATCGACTACCACCCCGAAGTCGCCGCATCGGAAAAGATGACCGGCTTCAAGAATGCCGCGTTGATTAACTTGATGAAATCCTACGGCAACATCAAAAATGACATCGATCGGGTGCTCGATGTTTATTTTCACCTGTGTTCGATCGAGATGTCCTGCCGCGAACTGGCGCAAACCTTCCTGTTTCTGGCGGCCGATGGCGTGAACCCGTTGACGAACGTCCGGGTAACCAGCGCCATCAAGACCAAACGCATCAATGCCATCATGCAGTTGTGCGGCTTTTATGATCAGGCCGGCGAGTTTGCCTTCGACGTCGGATTGCCGGGAAAAAGCGGCGTGGGTGGCGGCATCATTGCAATTCATCCGGGGAAATTCAGCGTCGCCGTCTGGAGTCCGCGCCTGAACAAGAGGGGAAACTCCCGGCGCGGCATGAAGATCCTGGAATTATTGACCACGCGAACGCGTTCATCGATATTCTGAACCAATAGATGGACGGATGCAGCCGCCTTGTCCCCATGGCCGCCAACGACACCCGACTTACGCAAAACATTGCTTAGATTCATCCCTGCCTTTTCGATCGGCCCTCCCAGAAATGAAAATTACCCAAGTCACCGCAGCTGTTGAACACATCAAACCCGTCCGCGCCTCCGACGCTTACGCCGGCCAGGAAAGCCTGACCTTCCTGCGCTGTGCCGTAACCACCAGTGATGGCCTCACGGGCACGGGCGTCACCGGACGTTTCCTTGCGGCAGAAGTTGCGCATCTGCTCAACGGCGGCATTGCTGCTGCGGTGAAGGATGCAAACCCGCTGGACCATGAAGCACTTGCCGCACAGCTCGCAAAAAAATTCAACCCGCGCCAGTCCACCGGCGTATTCGTGTCCGCCATGTCGGCACTGGACCTGGCGCTGTGGGACATCAAGGGCAAGGCATTGGGCCAGCCTGTCGCGCGATTGATCGGCGGCGCGCGTACCAGCGTGCCTGTTTACGCCACCGCCGGCCTGCCCGTCTATACCGAAGCCGAGCTGATCACGGCCTGCAAGGACGCGCTGGCCGCGGGTTTCCAGGGCGCGAAAATGCTGGTTGGTGCCGGCGGCCGCAGCATTGATGAAGATGCGCAGCGCATCCGCGCCGTGCGCAAGGCAATCGGCACAGCATCACTGATGCTGGATGCCAACTGTGTCTACACGGTGGCCGAGGCGAAACGACTGGCCACGCTGGTGGCCGATTGCGACATCGCGTTCTTCGAGGAACCGCTGCGCGGCAACGACATACCCGCGCTGGCTGAATTACGCCGCGCCATCAACATTCCGCTCGCCTCCGGCCAGATGATCCAGTCCGTCACGTGGTTCCGTGATGCGCTAGCTGCTGGCGCGCTGGACATACTGCAACCCAATGCTGCGTTCTGCGGCGGCATCAGTGCCATGCTGCGCATCCTCGCGCTGGCCGAAGCGCATGGCGTGCCGGTCACCGGTGCCGGCGGCTTCGAAGCAGCGAACCTGCCCGCGATGGCCGGCCATGCGCACGGCGGCATGCTCGAAGTTCATGGCGCGCATATCGCGCTGCGTGCGCGTTTTGCGACAGAGCCAGAATTCAAAGATGGAAAACTGCTGGTACCCGCCGCGCCGGGACTGGGGTTCTCGCTGCAGGACTGAATTCACGCGAGACACCGCAGCACTACCAGAAAAGTATGAGCTATAATTCGGAATATATTATAAGTTGTTGATTATACTAAATAAATTATGAATTTCCCTGCCTGCAGAACCTGCTACAGGGTCATGTTAAGTTGCAATTTTTACGGAGCCCAGCCTGATCATGAGTGATACCAAAAATACAGCACCCGCCGCAGACTCCCGCCGCTTCAAACTGCTTCCGCTGGACCAGCTCACACCCGCACAGCAAACGCTGACCGAAGCCATCAAATCCGGACCGCGCGCCAAACTGAAATCCTCCGGCGCTTCCAAACCGGGTCCGCTGGGCGGACCGTTTAATGTGTGGTTACGCAGCCCTGGCATCGGCGATCTGGTGCAAAAGCTCGGGGAGGAAATCCGGTTCCGCAGCTCACTTGCCGGCAAACTCAATGAGCTGGCCATTTTGATCACGGCACGGCACTGGACTTCGCAATACGAATGGGTAGCCCACCACAAGCTCGCGTTGGAAGGCGGGCTGAATCCGGCCATCGCAGAGGATATTGCGCAGGGCCGGCGACCGGCAAACATGGATGCCGACGAAACCATCGTCTACGATTTCTCGCATGAGTTGCAGGAAACGCAGGCCATTAGCGATGCCACCTATCAGATTGCGCTGGACCGTTTTGGCGAGCGCGGCATCGTTGACCTCATTTCAGTCAACGGCTTTTATGTACTGGTGTCGATGTGCCTGAACGTGGATCGCACGCCGGTGCCCGAAGGCACGCCGGTGCCGCTGCCAATGCTGCCCAGGAAATAGTTTTCAGGCGCCGGCGCCGAAGCGTGCGGGTAGATATCTACCCAGCCATACTCGCCATGGACGGGAAAACCCACCGCAACAACAGCCCACAGGATGCTCATCATGCTGGATCTCACCGGATACGGACGCCTCGCCCAATTCACTACGCTCACTGACAGGATGCTCAACAATGCTTCCCGGGAAGCCGTAGTGGCCGCAGCGCGCATGCTGGCTGTACAGCTCGGGCAATACCAGAGTAAATTTGGCGCGATGCCGTTTGATGAAACCATGGACTTGCTGGAAAACAGCGGACTCAGTGAGCATCAGGCCGCCCAGGTTGCTGATGGACTGGAGATACTGGCGATGGCCCTGGCCAGCGTCAAAGATGACGAACAGCCGCAGCCTTTGCAGTAAGCAACACAAATTTCAGCAGCAAGCCGTTCAGCACGGTCGTGCTGCTCGCGAAACCATGCACCGTTACGGCGTCGCTCCCCCGTTGCGTATCCACGTCGTCAGCTGCTCGGCTGGAAACGGCCGGGCTATGGCATAACCCTGTGCATGTGTACAGCCGTGCGCGGCGAGATATTCAATGGCGCCCTCATCCTCGATGCCCTCGGCAGTAACTTCCAGGTCCAGGTTCTTTGCCATTGAAATAATGGCATTGACGATGGACTGATCGCGCCGGTCGGTCATCAGATTCTTGATGAAAGCTCGGTCAATTTTCAGGTTGTCTATAGGCAGATTTTTCAGATAGCGCAGGGATGACTGCCCGGTACCAAAATCATCAACTGCAATACGAAACCCGTAGGACTTGATCACCTGCAGCACTTCCGCCGCACTCTTCTCGTCGCTCAATATGCCGGTTTCGGTAATCTCGAATTCGATGCTGCGCGGCTTCAGTTCATACTGCCGCGCCAGACGGTCTATCACTTGCGGCAGCTCCGGATCACTCAGATCCCGTGCCGTCAGGTTGACTGAGACCTGGATATCCGGAATTTCCACAATCCACCGGGCCAGATGCTGCAGCGAGGCCTCCAGCGTCCATCGCGTCAGCAAATGGATCAGTGATGTGCGTTCGGCGTGGGGAATGAATTGTACCGGTGAAATTTCCCCGAGCTGGGGATGCTGCCAGCGTATCAGCATTTCAGCGCCACTGAACACACGATCCGAAAGTCGCAGCTTGGGCTGGCAGTAAAGACTGAATTCGCCGTTGGTGATGGCATTGGGAATCAGGCCTAGCAGCGTCAGTGTCTCGCGGTTGGCTTGATCGGTCTTGGTGTTGTAGATCGAGTAAGGTCTGCCTTTTTTCATCGATGTATGCATCGCGATGCTGGCCTTGTGGATCAGCTCCTCGGGCGTCTCGCCGTGCAATGGCGATTGTGCTACGCCCATACTGGTATCCGCATAAACATGGACGTTGTTGACGTTAAACGACCGCCGCAATACGGCAGTGATAGTCTGCACATCACCGGGCATGCCGTCGCTGTGCACCACGGCAACAAAGCGGTCAGTGTGGTACTGGCACAGCAGCGAGTGCGGCGGCAGACAGGCCTTGATACGCTCGTAGATGGCAATCATCAGCGGCGTACTAAGTGCGGGGCCCAGCGTGTTGATGATTTCGAGATAATTGTCGACGTTGATGACGACAATGATGGATTCAGGATCGATGGCGCGCCGTCGCTGCCGATAATGCAACCGGTGCTCCAGATACATCCGGTTGGGCAAGCCGGTGTGCACATCGCGTTCGAGAGCCTGCAGGGTACGCTTGATCTGTGCGCTCATGACGGCGAACAGGAAGCCCGAAAAACCACCGATTAGACTGAAAAACAGCGTCCGGTACAGCCAGTTGACGGGTTGCTGCAATTCGCCGCTGAGGGTATCGATCGGCATGTAGGGACCCAACACCAGCCCACCGACCATGCCGGCCAGTACGCCGCCGGGCGCCCGGAATATCAAACCCGCCAGCACTATCGGCAGGTACATTGCATGTGAATATACGTATTTGATGCCACCCGTGGCATACACCAGACGTCCGATACTGGCCATCAGGATTAAAACCAGCATGAAAGCGACCAGCTTGGTCACACGGTGGTCGATGTACTCCCAAGCTTGGGCATTGCGCATATGGCGCCACACCCGATTTTGCGCGTCCACTGGGACTCCCCCGTTGACCGAACATCAAAACAAGTGCCGGACACTGTTGCGTCTGCAGCCGATGCACCGTGAAATCCATCGCGCGCACACGGCGCGCCCCCTGTCCGACCGCCATTTCATGGACGTTTATCACCGTTTATCGGTCGGTACATTGAATTTATCTGCATAACGCAAACGTGACAAACTTAACAAAATGGGAAGTTTGAAACAGAAAATGAATATGTACGCTTGGCGGCCACCATACGGAATTTTCTGCGCGTGACGGAAATACAGCAGGTTCAGAACCCCTGTCTGTGCGACGCACAGTCATCCCATCAATCCGGTTTGCAACGACTCCTGCAGCGGGGAAGAGTTTCAGTTCCGCTTTTTTGATTCGATCATCGCCCGCAACTGTGCAAAAGGATTGTGCGTGGCGACCGGAGATGCACCTTGGTCCACATCGCTGCGCCCCGCCATGTCTCTGAGTTTGGAATGCTCATGTTCATGGCAATACGTACAGAGCAATTCCCAGTTGCTGCCGTCGGACGGGTTATCGTCGTGGTTGCCGTTCTTGTGGTGAACTTCCAGCAGTTGCAGGCTGGCATGCGTGAACGTGCGCGCGCAGCTCCCGCATACCCACGGATAGAGCTTTAACGCCTGCGCCCGATAACCTTTCGCTCGCAGGTCGGCGTTGCGCCGGGCTGCAAGTACCACCTGATCCAGGCGACTGCTGGTTTTTGCCATGGCGACCTCCGTCGTCTTACGCTTCGGCCAGTTACAGGCCATAAGCTTACGTCGAAATCCTCATAGAAAAAACCGGATTACGAAGTGCAGCTGCGGCTCCTGACATCCACCGTCCTGGCGCCATCTGTTTGCACGGTTGACCATGCTGCGTGGCGGGGGATACTCTCGCAGCATACTGCCCTGCCTGCATGAATCATGTCCGGCGACCGGATTCCGAAAACCAAACCCGCAATAGAGAGTTTATGACTGAACAGGCCCAGAAAGTTACTGAACTACTGATGCAATACCTGACGAGCTACGGTATCAATGTGCTCGGGGCAATTGTCACGCTGATCGCCGGTTATGTCATCGCCGGCTGGCTGGCACGCCTGACCGACCGCGCCGTACGCAAGGTGGAAAAGATAGACCCCGTGTTCCACTTCCTGCCGGGAAAAATCGTCCGCATCACGGTTATCATTTTTACCCTCATCGCGGTACTAAACCGGTTCGGAGTCGAAACTACCAGCCTGATCGCCATGCTCGGCGCGGCCGGCCTCGCCATTGGCCTCGCCCTGCAGGGCACCCTGAGCAATGTAGCCGCTGGGGTATTGATCCTGTTTTTCCGTCCGTTCAAGATCGGCGACACCATCAAGCTGGACAGTCAGATCTACATCATCGACACCCTCGGCTTTTTCCTCTGCAAAGGCCACCTGCCGGATGGTCCTACCGTATTTCTGCCCAATTCCAAAATCTGGGGCGGCACCATCATCAACCTGTCGGTGACCGACCAGGATATGCGCCGCATCGACGAGAGTTATGGCATAGCCTATGGCGACGACATCGACGCTGCCCTGGCCATACTCACCAAGATTGCAACTGACGAACCACGTATCCTCAAAGACCCGGCACCACTGATTAAAGTGGAAAGCCTGGGCGACAGCTCAGTCAACATACTTTTCCGCGTCTGGACCGCGCGGGCGGACTGGTGGGCCACCAAACTTGATCTGGTGCAACGCTGCAAGCAGGCGCTGGAAGCCGGTGGTTGCTCGATACCGTTTCCGCAGCGCGACGTGCATCTGCATCAGATTTCGTCCAAGTAAACCTTGCTCGAATCACTGCTAGCGCACCATGCAATGTGCCACGCCTCGCAGATCTATCAGTTCGCCGGAATTGGCGTGTCGCTGACAAAAATCCCGTTCAAAAATACCGCAAAATACGCAGCTGATTTTGATGGGCTGCTGCCGACGTTGGTACAGCATGTCGAAATGAAAATGAGTATGCGGTTTTGATACCCGACTTTGGCGCGCGAAGCAAAGATTGATGGGACTTCGCACCACCCTAATTTATAATACCTGCAGATTCTGCAGGCTGGCTTGATCGACGGAGATTTTTGCATGGCAGCAACCAAATCCACAGGGGTCGCACCAGAACGTGCGCCGGTAGTCATTTTGTATGCCGAGACACGCGGATTCACGCGCACCTCCGAAATGCTGCAGCCGTCTGTGGTGCTTGAACGAATCTCTGAGTTTTTTGTTCTGGTCCGAACTGCAGTCGAAGCCGAGAACGGCACCGTATACAGCGTACTGAACGACACCGTGATGGCGTCCTTCTCTGGGAAAAACAATGCCCAGCAGGCTGTGCAGGCTGCTCAGGAAATACAGAGCGGCTTCGCGGTCTTCGAGGAATCATGGGAGCATGATTACGGTATCCGCGCCGCACTGGCGATAGGCCTGCATGCCGGGGATGTCGTGATCGGTGCCGCCGAGGGCGCGATGCCAGGACAAACCTTCATCATTGGCGATGGTGTAAGCGTTGCCGAACGTCTGCTCCACCGCGCCCGAGCCGGCGAGTTTGTATTGTCCAAGTCAGTGATGGACACGCTTGCCGCAAGCGGCTCCACGCTGGATGCCGATGAACTGCCCTCGCTGGTTATTCCACGCCGGGAGGCTATCCGCATATACGGTGTGTTGCGCGACACCCGCCTGGATTTTACCTAGCCGTTCTCAGCAACCATTCGGCGCCTTCAGCTCGGGCACACCCGAATATCATTGTAACTCATTTATTTATATAATGTTTTTTAATTCTCTTCTATTCCCGCATCCTTGATCACTCTGGCCCACTTCACCAACTCCTTGTTGAAAAATGCGGTGAATTCAGCCTGAGTATTGCCTACCGCCCTGGTGCCCTGCTTGCGCAGATTTTCAACCATGTCCGGCGCGGTGATGATGCGTGCGATTTCGCGATTAAGTTTATTGAGGATCGGCGCTGCAACCCCAGCCGGTGTGGCAATCCCGAAAAACGATACCGCCTCAAAGCCGGGCACGGTTTCGGCAACAGCCGGCACATCGGGCAGCACGGGCGACCGCTCCAGCGAACTCACGCCGATGGCGCGCATTCTGCCGGTCTTGATGTGCGGCAATACCGGCAAGATCGTGCCGAACATGGCCGATACGCGCCCACCGAGCAGATCAATGTTTGCCGGACCAGTGCCTTTGTACGGCACATGCGTCCACTTGATGCCGCTGGTATTGGCGAACAGTTCGCCGGCCAGATGCGTCGTCGTGCCGGTACCGCCGGAAGCAAAAGTCAACGCACCGGGTCTGTCTTTCGCCAGCGCAATCAGTTCGGAAATATTCTGAGCCTGCACTGAAGGATGCACCACCAGCACCGTCGGTGCCGAGGCCAGTTGTACCAGCGGTGTCAGATCTTTTCGAGTGTCGTAAGGCAGTTTTTTCTTCAGCGTGGGATTCACCGCCGTGCTCGCTGAAATCATCAGCAGCGTATAACCATCAGGCTGAGAGCGTACCAGGAGTTCGGTGCCGATGATGGTGCCTGCGCCGGGACGATTGTCTATGACCACCTGCTGATCCCAGGCTGCGGTCAGCCTCGCGCCGATCAGCCGTCCCAATACGTCATTGGGACCATTGGGTGAAAACGGCACAATCAGACGGATCGGACGCTCGGGATACGCCGCTGCCGCTGGCGATACGGCACCGGCGATAATAAGCGCGCCAAGAATAATTCCGGTCATCCGGAGGAAAGTGGTTTGCATGAATTCTCCTGTGCTGTTTGAACATCCGCTGCTGCGGAATTAATCTGTGGTCACGCGCAATCCAGGAACCGCGCGCAGACGCGGGGCTCCGGATTTTACGGAAATTCAGCGCCCGAGTGCGCGCCTGAAATGTGCAACCGCCTCGGAGCGTGTGCCGATCCAGACATCCTGCGCAGCCTTGGCCACCTTGATGATGTCTTCATACACGAACAGTCCCGGTGAACGGCCAAACACGTGGGTATGAATTGCCGGATCCATGCGCACCGGCCCCGTTTCCCGGTTACGCGCACAATCGAGCCAGTGCTCAAAAATTTCGAGCATCACCTTGGGCGCGTTGCCATAGCGCATGTACAGCGGCAAATCATTGACTTCGGTATTGTTCGGAAACGCGATGATCGATCGATCACCGAAATCAACCAGATACGGAAGATCATCGTTCAGCGTGTCGCCGTGCCATTCGTAACCGGCTTCAGCCAGCAGCCGCGGTGAGCGCAGGCCCGGTGTGCTGCGCGGGCTGATCCAGCCCCGGGGGCGGATGCCGGTGGCGCGCTCGATCAGCTCGGTGGTGTGGACGATGTTGGCGCGCTCTTCTTCCTCGCTGAGATAACACGGGATCATGTCCATGGTGTACGAATGCGCAACGATCTCGTGACCGGCGTCGGCAATCTTGCGCACCGTTTCCGGATAACGCTCGGCCATAATGCCGCTGACATTGATGGTGGCCCTGATGTCCTGCCGCGCCAGCACGTCGAGGATGCGGTGGATGCCGCGGCGGTGGCCGTATTCGGCCCAGCCGACCGCATTCAGATCGGGCACGCCTGCCTTCAGAGGATTACCCATGGGACCGATGCCCGGCCATTTACCATCGGACCACCACTCGAATGACACGCGAAAAAATACCGCGATGCGCTTACCACCGGGCCAGCGAAAACCGTCAGGGACGTGCGTTTCTTTCCCGCCAGCATGAATGTCGAATGCGCTCATCAATCTGCCTCCGGTTGGCGCAATCCGGAGCGCAGCATGGCCGCACTCCAGAATTGCCATAACCAATTGTTTTTATTTTCTATTTTTCAGTGACGCCGTCGATGTGGAACGGTTTGCCGTTTACCTCAATGTAGCTGTGCAGCGGCACCGGCTGTGTAATCAGGCCTTCGGCAAAACAACCCGCCTTGGCGTTCTTGATCAGGTGCGCAAGCCTGTCTGCCGGCTCGTCGCTGTCCACCTTGAGGTGTGTGGTCACGCCTTCCCAACGATTGAACACCGTGCCCTTCATCACCGAGCCGCCCAAATGTTTACGTAAAATAACCCGGCAGTTTGCCCCGCTCACCTTCATCTTCATCATGTGCGCGTACCGCGCAACCTGGGTGAGTAGTCAAAAACCTATGGACATCGCCAGATAGGCCATCGGCGACGGATAGGTGTCCGTCCCGCCAATACGTGCCGGCTCATCACAGAACACTTCGAATTTCCCGGCCTGCCCGCGTTTAAGCTGCAGCTGCCCTGCGATGACTTCAGTGTGTATGTCGTTTTCGTTGGTGATGCCCTCGGGTGGCAATTCAGCTTTGTCTATCACCCGTTCGCCGGGTTTGTCCGACAGGTCTTCGTTGCCCAGTGGTTTGTTCATCGTGACTCCTCCATATACGGCAGCAAAGCGCTGCCGGTTGCAAAAAAAGTGTGCTGCTCACGCTAGGACTTCTGTTCGTATACCTTGCTGGACAGGATACGGTAGCTGCCGCTGGCGCGGCAAGCCAGTTCGCCATCCGCACCGAACACTTCGGCTTCGGTGAACATGATGCTGCGGCCGCGCTTGATCACCGTACCCTTGCAAATGATCTCGCCTCTGGCCGGTGCAAGGTAGTTGAGATTCATGTTCATGGTTGCGACACCCATCGCCTTGTCGACCAGCGAGCGCACGGCCTGCGACATTGCCGCATCAATAATCGCTGCGACCGTGCCGCCATGCACATCACCGCGGGTATTGCCGAGATGCGGCTGGAATTCAAGCCGCACTTGCGAACGACCGTCATCCAGCGCATCGAGCTGGAAACCGAGGTGCTGATACAACGGTACGGATGAACGCCACTGCGGGGATGTGGTGTGGGCAGTCATGATATGGAATCAGTGAACAATTTATTCACTGGATATTACACTGCGGGCCGCACATCACGGACTTGAATCCCGTGCACGGTGCGGGCATGATCCTGCCACACGAAACCGGGAGGGGTTCATGAAAGTCAAACGCATAGAACATGTCGGCATTGTGGTTCGCGATGTGGAAGCAAGCCGTAAACTCTGGGAGGGTTGCTTCGGTATCATGCTGGGCGGCGCCGAAGAAAACGCAACGCGGCGGCTGGCGCTCTATCCGGTGGGTGACTCAATGGTGGAGCTGATTGCCGGCACCACGCCCGACAGCAAGCAATCCCGAATGGTGGCCGAAGGCAGGGGCGGCTTGAACCACATCTGTCTCGAAGTCGAAAATATCGACGAAGCGCTGGCCGAGCTCAAGGCCCAGGGCATTCCGCTGCTCGATCAGGTGCCGCGCATCGGCCACGCCGGTTGCCGCATCGCCTTTATTGACCCGTCAGCAACGGAAAACTGTCTGATAGAACTCGCCGAACTCCCGCCCGGATCAGGACATCATGCCGTGGGCGGCCGCCCGTAATCCGGGATAGAAACCAGCCGGTTCTATTTCTGCAGTGCTTTCTGCAGCAGTTCGCCGACAACTTCATTGATGCCGGTCTTGCGCTCCTGCGCCAGCGCATGGATTTTCTTGATCAGTTCACTGTTCAATTTGACAGCGAACGGCACCAGGCCCGCGGCCTGATCAATTCGGCGCTGTTCGCGGCGATCAACCGATGCTGCAGCAGTGCCGGGGCGCCCGTGCCCACCGGCGCTTTTCATGTTGTTAACCAGTTTCATTGCGTTGAGCTTTTGCAGCTCGGCAGGCGTTAAAGCCATGGGTACGGTCTCCAGTAACAGTGCCGCCGTGCAGGCTGCACGGCGCGCATGATGCGTGATCGGTTACTGCGGTGTTTGTTGCGGGCCACCACCGGCATCACCACCACCGGCGTTTCCTCCACCACCCCCACCACCACCTCCACCACCTCCACCACCACGGCGTTTGCCAGGGCGTTTGTGGAATTTCTTACCGGCGTTGTTGGCGTTGTTGGGATTATTGGGGTTGTTGGGGTTCCTGCCTTGCGGTCGACCGCCGCCCGGTTGTTGCCGGCCAGAGCCGCCATTGTTCTGGCGTTGATGCGTCGTCCGCGATTGCGGATCAGGCGCGCCGGGGCGATTGCCTGAAGCCAGGGCGATCTCAAGTTCATTGAGCTCGTCCCACTCTTCATCAGTACGATTGCGGTCAGGAATCGCCAGCAATTCCTGCATGCGGGCGCGTGGAGATGGGGGTTGCGAATCATTCATGGCTCACATTATCGCACTGTACGGGTCATCTTTCCAAGAAAACAACAGCTTAGGGGGTGAGCCTGTACCACCGAGCTGGCATCCCCCACGGCGCAGACATCAGGGAGGTGGGTGGCGCCTAATCCAGCGCCTGCAGCACCAGCGCATGCAGCAGTTGCCGGTGGTAATAACGAATCGCACCCGGGGCATGAGCCATGAATACCACCACCAGTTGTTCGACAGGATCCACCCAGAAATAAGTCCCGGTGGAACCCGCCCAGTGGAATTCCCCGACCGAGCTGGGCATACCGCCGCGCCCCGCGCTGCGCCGTACGGCCACCCCCAGACCAAAACCGTAACCGCGGATGTTTGGATAGTCGTTGAGTTTGCTGAGGTCGACCTCCGGGCCCAGGTGATCGGCAGTCATGTACTCCACGCTTTTACGCGACAGCACACGAATACCATCGAGTTCGCCGCCGTTCAATAGCATTTGCGCGAAACGAAGGTAATCAGCCGCCGTTGATACTGCGCACCCGCCGCCACAATCAAACTTGTGCGGCGTGGTGCCGTCGCGCAAAGTCTGCGGTTCACGGGTCACCGGATCAACAGGCAACGCCTTGGCATAACGCTGGACTTTTTCCGGCGGCACGGTGAAAGCACTGTCGAGCATGCCCAGCGGCTTGAACAGCCGCTGCTCGAGATACTGCGCCAGCGGCATGCCGGAGACCGCTTCGATAACCAGCCCCAGCACATCGAGACCCAGACTGTATTCCCACATGGCGCCGGGCTGGTAGTGCAATGGCAACGTCGCCAGTTGTTCGAGGAACTCGACACCGTTCCACTGCGTTGATGCGGCATCCGAAGAGGCAGGATAACGCTGGTAAAGCGGCATGTTGCCGCGGCCATAACTCAGTCCTGCGGTATGGCGCATCAGGTCTTCAATGGTCATCTGGCGATCCGGGACCACGGTGGGTGACCCTGCACTGCCATCGCATTGCGGCGGATTGACCTGCATGTGCGCGAGCCGCGGTAGATATTTGCCGACGGCTTCGTTGACTGCCAGCCGGCCTTCCTCGCACAGCATCAGCGCGCCCACCACCACCAGCGGTTTGGTCATGGAGGCTATGCTGAACATGGCATCAACGGGCATCTTCGTGCCCGCGACCGGATCGATGTGCCCGAAAGTTTCCCGGTAGCCCAGCCGGCCACGGCGCGCGATCAACAACACTGCGCCAGGCAGCGCGCCGGCAGCAATCTCGGCATTGAGTGCTGCGGCAATGCGAGGTAGACGCTCCGGCACAAAACCCAAGGCCTGCGGTTCAGCGCTTGGTAGCGGCGTATCAACGAGGGCCCGGGGCTGCTCGGGTTTGTTCATGCAAACATCCGGTCAGTAATGCGGCGGAACTTCATGGCCGGAACCCTCCGCTTCCTCCGGCAGGCTGCGCTGCATTTGCAGGCGCAAATCACGCACCTGTTGCTCGAGTGCGGAGATCTGTTGTTGTTGGCGTGCCACGGTGCGATTCAACTCCTCAAGCAGATCTTCAGTAAAGCTCAGCTTGATTTCAAGTTCGGACAAACGCGATTCCATGACCATCCGCCTAGGCTTTCGCCAGCACCAGCACTTTGACGCCCAGACACTCCACCACCTGCCCGGCACGGATCTTTGCCGTCTTGCGGCTCTCCGGCTGACCGTCGACCGTCACCTCGCCTGCAGCGACCATATGTTTGCCCTGACCTCCGCTGTCGGCAATGCCCGCGAGCTTGAGCAAATCACACAGGCGCACGTGTTCGTCTTTCAGTATGAATTCGCGGCTTTCCATGAATTTCCCGGTGATTGAACCTGCTGCGGATAATGCACCATGATACTGGAACAGCATTGCCGGGGAACCATGCCCCGGCGCCGTGTTCGAATCATAAACTTACGGTTATTATCGCGACCCACGGTCATTTGACCCACGGTCATTTTATAAAGCCCGGTTTTAGAGCCCCTTATGCCCTCACCAGTCCATCTGCTCGGAATACTGCTTATCCTGCAGGCTGCCGGTTGCGCCGCCGACGGCGCCGGAACGCTCGCCGACCAGCCCTCCGGCAGCGCTGTCGCCATTGAACAACAGCCACCCGCAGTTGCGCAAAGTCAAACCGTCGCAGTGGAGCCGCCGCCGGAAACCGTCATCGAAACTGCACCGGACGTGCTGCCCGCAACACCGCCTGCTGCACCCGCTGTGGCTGCAGAGCAGACGCCAGCGGCCCCAGATACACAACCCGCGCGCGCCACGCCTCCTCCAGTGACCGCAGCACCAAAAACCAGCGCGTCGCCGCCCGTAAAAATTCCGTCCAAAGTTGCAGTACCCGTTGCCGCGCCGGCACGCACAGAACCGCCACAAGCTGCCGCACTGGCGAAGCCCGAACCACAAGGCCTGCCGCCACTGGCCCTGGCCACGCTGGAGCAGCGACTCAAGGACACCAGCGCCATCGGCATATTTACCAAACTGGCACTGAAAAACCAGGTAGATGATCTGGTAAACCAGTTTAAGGCCCATTACGAGGGCAGTCGTAAATCCTCAATCACGCGACTGCGGCAAGACTATGACCAGTTACTGCTCAAGGTGCATGAATTATTGAAAAACGGTGATCCGCCGCTGGCCGTCGCCATCATGAATTCCCGTGAATCGATCTGGATCGTGCTCGCGGATCCGGTCAAATTCGCAAAACTCTGATCCCGCGAAAGGATATGCAATGAATTTCAAAACACCAAGCCGGATCCTGATCGCGGCCGTGATGTTATACGCAGGTTCGGCGACCGCAGCTGACAACGCATCGCTGACCAAAGACCTGACGGCAACAATCTCCCTGCTGGGATTACCCTGCGGTCAGGTGGTCAATGTCGCGACTCAGGGCAGCCGCGATTACCTCGCGACCTGCAGCGACAAAAATCGCTATCGCGTTTATGTCAATGCACAGGGCAGGGTCACTGCAGAAAAACGCTGACCCCCGCTGATTGCTCAAGCGGCTGCTAGCTGCCATCGCTGGCGACGGAATACTGCATGATCACTGTATCCAGCCAGCGCCCGAATTTGAGACCCACTTTGCGCAAGGTCCCTGTTTCCCTGAAACCAAGCGCCCGGTGCAAGCCGATAGATGCACCATTGCCGCTGTCACCGATAATGGCGACCAGTTCGCGATAACCGGCCGCTGCCGACTCCGCGATAACCCGCGCCAGCAGCAATTTGCCCGCACCCTGACCAGCCAGGTGCGGATCCACATAAACCGAATCCTCCGCGGTATGGCGGTAGGCCGTGCGCGTGCGATAACGCCCGGCGTAGGCATAACCGACGATAGTGCCGGCACGTTCGGCAACCAGGTATGGCAATCGCGCCTCAAGCACCGCATCGCGCCGGCGCTGCATTTCCGCAAGGTCCGGCGGCACCTCTTCAAACGACGCCGTACCATGCAAGACGTGATGCGCGTAGATTTTCTGTACGCGGGTCATGTCGGTTGTAGCGGCAGGCCGAACGATGATGGTCATCACTGCTCCTGGAACCAGGTTGATGTGGCGGGACGGTCATGATCATGACCGTGCAGATTACACGTTATCATTGCGCTCCTGACTACGCCACGGCCTGCATTTCATCATGTCGACTACCGATCAAGATCTGAACCAGCACCTTGCTTCCGGCGACCGCGGGACGCCACAACGCACCAGCGCCACCGTACCGTCCGCGCTGCGCATGATGCTTGCGCTGGAAGATTTTGAAGAACCCGCGCGACGCTACATCCCGAAGCCGATTTACGGCTATGTGTCAGGTGGCGTGGAACGCAACAAGACACTGGACTGGAATCGCTCGGCATTTGACGATCTGGCCTTGGTGCCGCGCATGCTGATCAATGTGTCACAACGCGCGCAAAAAACGTCGCTGTTCGGCCAGTCTTATGATGCACCGTTCGGCATCGCTCCGATGGGCGGCACATCGCTGGCCTCATTCGAGGGCGATCTGGTGTTGGCCCGCGCCGGCGCTGCTGAAAATGTGCCGATGATACTCAGCGGTGCATCGCTGACGCCGCTGGAAAAAGTACGCGCGGCAGGCGGCCGCACCACCTGGTTCCAGGCCTATTTGCCGGGAGATACGCAGGCGATCACTGAACTGGTCGAACGCGTGGCACAGGCCGGTTACGACACCCTGGTGCTGACTGTCGATATCCCTGTGGGGGCGAATCGCGAAAACAACGTGCGTAACGGCTACACCTCCCCGCTGCGGCCAACCCCGCGGCTCGCCTGGAATTGTCTGATGCGCCCGCGCTGGCTGGTCGGCACCGCGCTGCGCACTTATTTCTCCAAGGGCATGCCCCATTTCGAGAACATGGGCAAACGCACGCCGCTGGTGTCGCGCACTGCCGTGCGTGAACGCGCGCAGCGCGACCATCTGAACTGGAAACATGTCGCGCTGATGCGGCGGCTGTGGAAAGGCACCCTAATCGTCAAGGGCATACTCGACAAAGCCGATGTGCCCTTCGCGCGCGACAACGGCGTCGATGGCATCATCGTCTCCAACCACGGCGGACGCCAGCTTGACAGCGCCACGGCACCGCTGCGAGTGCTGCCAGGCATCGCGGCAGCGGCCGGCGATATGACTATCATGATGGACAGCGGGATACGCCGCGGCACCGATGTTTTAAAAGCACTGGCACTGGGTGCGAAATTCGTATTTGTCGGCCGACCCATGCTCTACGCTGCCGCCGTTGCCGGAGAGACCGGCGTACGCCACGCCATCAAGTTGTTACGCGATGAAATCGACCGTGATATGGCATTGGTCGGCATCAATAAACTGAACGAAATGCACTCCGACCGGTTGATGGATGCGCGTGGTTTTGACGGCGTAACGTTGACAAAATCATCGGCCTGAAGAGCACCGCGGTAAGTCCGCAGCACGCAAACAGGAGCCTCGCCATGAATACTGTTTCAGCACACGCAGCGGCTTTGACCGTGCGCATCCCGTACACGCTGGAAACAGGCGAGAAGCTGGTCAACGCGACTTTCGGCCCCAACAACATCCACCGCAGCTCCAGTGGCGCCATAGACTGGCGGGAAATCAATATCCGCAATGGCCGGCAGCATGATGGCGAATTCACCCTTGAGCGCAATGGTTTCACCTTCGTCGAACACCAGACGGCCATGCAGGATTTTTTCGACCCGGAAGAATTGAAGTCGGTTTATTACGCCGAAGTTGCGGCATTGATCAAGGCGCAGTCGGGCGGTACCCGCGTTGTTGTATTCGACCATACGCTACGCTCCGGCAACGAAGGGGAGCGTGAAGCCAAACTGCTGCGCGAACCGGTACTGTGGGCGCACAACGACTACACTGAGTGGTCGGGACCACAACGGGCGCGGGATCTGCTGCCGGACGAAGCAGCAATCCTGCTGCAACGGCGCTTTGCCATCATTCAGGTTTGGCGCGCCATCAATCAGCCGATACAGGCCAACCCGCTGGCCATTGCTGATTCGGCAAGTGTGCCGCTGCAGGACATGATGATCGCCGAGCGGCGTTATCCGACGCGCGTCGGGCAAACCTATCGGCTGCGTTATGGCGCAGGACACCAGTGGTTTTATTTTCCGCACATGCACCGCAACGAAGCGCTGGTATTCAAGGTATTCGATTCGGCGACCGATGGCCGCGCGCGCTTCACTGCGCACACCTCGTTCGAGGATCCGACCACACCACCAGATGCACCGCCGCGGCAAAGCATAGAAGCGCGGGCGCTGGTTTTTTTCGGTGACTGAATTTACGCATCCACCAACCAAGGAGTACAGCATATGGCCAAGGGCTATTGGGTAGTGTGTTACCGCGCAATCAAGGATCAGGAAGCTTTCGCCCGCTACGCCAAACTGGCACCCGCCGCAGTGCAGGCACAGGGCGGACGCTTTCTGGTGCGCGGCATGGCGGCAAAAGCATATGAGGCCGGAATCCAGCAGCGCGTGGTCGTCATCGAATTTGACAGTCTCGCTCAGGCGCTGGCGGCACACGATACGCCAGCGTATCAGATCGCATTGAAAGAACTGGCCAATGGCGCCGCAGAACGGGATCTGCGCATCGTCGAAGGCATGGCGTAAACACCGCACAGTATCTGCTCGCCCGCGGAAGGTTCACGCACAAAAAAATTGCATTAGCGGCTTCCGGAGACGGACGGCCGCTAATGCATACATGGCTGCGTCGCTAGTGTGCGACAGTTATTGTCGTCGAATTTTTTACGACTCCTCGTCACAAAATAACAAAAAATCTTCCATTTTCCGGAATCATTTCCCTCTGCGCGTCAAATTTAATTGCCATTGGCATGCATTGAGGCCTAAAATCGGTCTACGGTGTGGCTTGCTCCGCATCAGCATTTCCTAAAAATTCCAAAGAGGAGACATTAAATGAAGATATTGCCTTTGGGTGCTGCAGCCATGGTCGCACTGATTGCCGGCTGTGCTGCCAGTCCTGAACTGGTCAGCTGCCTGCAACCGAATCGCCGTGTAGCCGTTGAAGTGTCCGGCATCAAAGTGAAGCCCCCCGCCAAACCAGGCGGCAAAGCGGGCCGCCAGAATGTGCTGCTGAAAGCCATGGCTCAAGGCGACCTCGCCTGGGATGTGGAAGAGGCCGAGTTGAAAGAGGGCGGCAAAAAAGCGCTTGATAAACTGGTCAACACCATCAATAAAGGCACACGTCGCGACAAACGGCCCACCAAAGTCGGCTCGATCATCATTACCGGCTATTCCGACCGCGTTGAACTGGAAAACGGCGAAGTGAATCTGGACGTGGAACGCGCCCAGGCCGTGCGGGATTACCTGGTCTCGAAGGGACTCAACGAGAAACAGATGTTCTGGGAAGGCAAGGACGACAAAGATCCGATGGCAGTGACCAAGTTCTGCGGGGACTAAAAAAAACACCCTCAATAATAAAAACTCACCCCGCTGCGGCGGGGTGTTTTTTTGCCTGCTACCACCCGACATCAGGCCGGCAACGGCACCCCTTCCTGCTCACAGGAATTCGCCACGTCACTGACCGTCACCCGACGCATGTCGCGCACCCAGCGCAAGTCGTCATAATCAGTGCCGCGGTGCATGGTGCAACGGTTGTCCCACATCACCAGTTCCTCCGGCCGCCAGCGGTGGCTGTAGACAAACTGGCGCTGCGTGACATGCGCAATAATTTCGTCAATCAATGCCCGGCCTTCGGTATCGGGCATGCCCCAGATACGGCCCGCGTGCGACGCCACGTACAGCGACTTGCGGCCATTCTGCGGAATGGTGCGCACCAATACCTGCGGCACCGGCGGCAGGCGCTTTTGTTCTTCTTCGGTGAAATCCTTGAAACCACTGCGCCGGCGTGAAGTCGCAATCCAGTGCTCGACCACCAGCCCCTGCAGTTTCATGCGCGTCGCCTCCGGCAGGGCATCATAGGCGGCCCGCTGGTCGGCAAATTCCGTGCGTCCGCCAATCGGAGATACCGTTTCCGCATACAGCAGCGAACAGACGCTGGGCAAACGCTTGAAAGAGCTGTCGGTATGCCAGAGCTTGTTACCTGCCTTGTACATGCGCTGGCGACTAGTCTCACTCCAGATTTTCCCGTCCGCCGCAAGATTTGAAATATCGGCGAATGCGCCATTGAAACGCGAAGGTGTGGCTTTTGGATCCAGTGTGCGATCCCGCTCTATCGGACCAAAATGCTCGGCAAACGCCAGTTGCTGATCCTGAGTCAGTTGTTGCTGCGGAAAAACCAGCACAGCGTATTTCCAGAAAGCAGCTTTGACCGCCGCCAGATCTTCCGCGGCCAGCGGTTTCGACAAATCGACATCACCGATTTCGGCGGCGAAGTCCGGTGTCACAGGACTCACGGTAATGCTCATGTGCTGCTCCTTCCTGATTCCAGGCTGCGTCGACCGGGAATTATCACGCCTATGGCCGCGGGATGCGATAGCACAACGGCGAACTCACGCGCCAGGCTGTGGCCGGCGCGGTACCCCCCGAATCTGTCCTCGCTTCAGTCTTTGATCAGTTCCAGCAACGCTGCACCATAACGTTCGAGTTTCTTGGTGCCTATGCCGCTGATAGTCCCCAGCGCGTCCATATCCATCGGGTGAACGGCGGCAATTTCCGCCAGAGTCCGGTCGTGAAGTATGACAAAGGCCGGCACCGCCTGCACCCGCGCCTGCTCCAGGCGCCAGGTTTTTAACTGCTCAAGCAATCCGGCGTCCGCGGCAGGAAGCTGCGCAGAAGCACCTCGTCTTTTCGAAACTTTTGCTTTGCGCGGCGACACGCTGCGCATGTTTACGCATTGCTCCCCCTTTAATACCGGCCTGCTGGCTTCGGTCAGGCGCAGCGCGCCATAGGCTTCGTGATCTGGACGCAGATAACCCAGCGCCGCCAGTTGGCGGAACACATTGCGCCAGTTCGCTTCATCCAGATCAGCACCCACACCAAACACATTGAGTCGGTCGTGATCCCACTGCTTGATGCGGTCTGTAGTGCGACCACGCAGCACGTCAATAAGGTGCATTGCGCCGAAGCGCTGGCCGGTGCGATAAACACAGGACAACGCCTTGCGCGAGGCGTCGGTCGCGTCCCAGGTCTGCGGCGGCTCGCTGCAGGTATCGCAATTCCCGCAGGGTACGCTGGGCTCTCCGAAATAATCGAGCAGGCGTACCCGGCGACAGCCTGCGGTTTCACACAAGCCGAGAAGCGCATCGAGTTTGGTTACAGACACGCGACGGTATTCTTCGTTGCCCTCGGACTGATCAATCATGCGTCGCTGCTGCACCACATCGCCCAGGCCATAACTCATCCACGCATCTGCCGGCATGCCATCACGGCCGGCGCGGCCAGTCTCCTGGTAATAACCTTCGATACTTTTTGGCAGGTCCAGATGGGCCACAAAACGCACATCGGGTTTATCGATGCCCATGCCGAACGCAATGGTAGCGACTACCACGATGCCGTCTTCACGCTGAAACCGGTTCTGGTTTTCCGCACGCGAAGCGGCGTCCATTCCGGCATGGTACGGTAGTGCCCGCACGCCATGGGACACCAGCCAGGCAGCAGTTTCATCCACTTTCCTGCGTGACAGGCAATAGACGATGCCGGCATCACCTTCGTGCTCCTCGCGGATGAACCGCAATAGTTGCGTGCGCGCGTCCTGTTTGTCGACGATGGTGTAACGGATGTTGGGCCGGTCAAAACTGGAAATGAACACGCGCGCATCGTCCAGTGCCAAACGGCGGATGATTTCGGCACGGGTCTGCGGATCAGCAGTTGCGGTCAACGCGATGCGCGGCACTTCCGGAAACCGTTCATGCAAGAGTGACAGCTGCAGGTACTCCGGACGAAAGTCATGTCCCCATTGCGACACGCAATGGGCTTCATCGATGGCAAATAGCGCGAGTTCTGATGCCGCGAGACATTCCAGCATTCGCGGCATCACCAACCGCTCGGGCGCGACATAGAGCAGATCGAGTTCGCCGCTGCGCAGTGCCTTCTCGCAGGCGTTGACGGCACGGCCGTCGAGCGTCGAATTAAGGAAAGCCGCACGCACGCCCAGTTGTTTCAGTGCAGCGACCTGGTCCTGCATCAATGCAATCAGCGGCGACACCACCAGCGCGGTGCCCGCACGCAGCAGCGCCGGTAATTGATAACACAATGATTTGCCACCGCCGGTGGGCATCAGCACCAGCGCATCGCCGCCGCCGGCAACATGCTCAACAATATCCTGCTGCGCGCCACGGAAGGCCGGGTGGCCAAAGACTTCGCCCAGCAGTTGCAACGGGCGCGGATTGGCAGCGTTCATGGTTACGCCGCCTCGAAAAAATACAAAATATTTTTAATAATCAATTACTGTGTCTATTCAGCCAAGGGCAGGCGAGATGGGCTGACCGATGAAGGCCAAGCGAAGCGCCTCGAAGACATTATGCCCTTGCTTGAGCATGG